>Ga0308157_10000151_pt1 | contig 287732 bp, 270 predicted proteins | sample PhyBR1_FD_201035 | JGI IMG/M metagenome (GOLD analysis project Ga0308157, IMG submission 201035) | Phyllosphere microbial communities from UC Gill Tract Community Farm, Albany, California, United States - DLSLB.R1 | ecosystem: Host-associated > Plants > Phyllosphere > Unclassified | place... | reverse complement strand
TTTAATTTTTTCTCCAATATTTTAAGTCAAGATTAACTCTTGCTATTTTTTCATTTTGAGCAATTTTATTTGCTGCAACTTGATAGAGATCACTACTCTCTTGAGTCAAAGTTTTAATAGACTTCCATTTAGGTAGAATCATATCAGTCTCATTAAAGATACCTAAAGCGACATCTCTGTCCAGAGGTACTTCTAAAAAGTTGAATTTCTTATTAAATTCTGCAAGGTTTCTGGGAAAGTCATAAAAGTCTGAGAAGAACTTATTATAAGCAATCTCCCGGAAAAATAAATTCAATCCCTTTCTTGCTGCTCCCCATGATTTACCATTTTCTGGAAAACTAAAAATCAAACTTTCTGTATGTTCATTCAGAAAGAGATTATAAGAGCTTTCGGTTTCCAATGCGTTTACAAACTCATTAATATTTATTTGGTAAAAATAATCTCTTGCAATTTTTATAATACCAGATGCACCCTGATTTCTAAGCGCTGAAGCACCTACTGAAATAATAGAAATCCTTTTGTGAATTTGAAGAAGAAATTCAGATTCTTTCATAAATTAAAAAATATTCAGTAAACTAGTAAATCTAGTCAATTATTACTTCTTTAAACATTTGCACAAAATCTTCTGTTGGAATTCTAAAAGGTATTTTTCTAGAAGAAATTGAACCAAGTTGTTCCATTAAATTTTTACTTTTACGGAGAAGCTCTTCTTTTTCCGTAGATGCATTAATTTTTTTATGAGTCTCCATTCTCTTAAGATGGTCAATCAAAATTTCTTTAAAATGTTTATCCTTTTGTTTTAAATAAGATGACCAAAAAATTAAAGTATCAATATCGATTACAGTTAATCCTTTGATATAATTCTTATCGTAATTGATGCCTAGCTTTTCCTTGGCCATTGATCTATACCAATCATTTAGTCTATAATTGACGCCGGGACTTTGAAATATTCTATCCTGAATTAGTAGTATAGGATATATTGTGAATTTTTTATCTAAATTAACACCTTCATCAAAGCGGAATTTTTTATCCTGTATCTCCTGAATTGAGTTAATTATTTGACCTATTCCAACACTTTTTTTACCGTCCTTAACAAATTTAGATTCTAGTAAACTGTTAATATCATCTATGTTTCCAGATGATTTTAGTGATTTAGAGACTAAAACATCTTTGTTCTCAAAAAGAAATATATTTTTTTCATAACGTAGATAGTAATCAGGTTCTCCGTCTAACTCTTTTTCAGTATCTGGTTTTTTAACAAAATACTTTTTGTTAAAAATATCGTCTAACAAATTCTTCATTAGAAAATCTTCTGAAAAATTCTTATTAAAAAAACCGAAAAAATTTCCATACTTCTTTTTTAGTGTCTCTTTACTTTCATAAATCTCTTTCAATTTAAATTTCGTGCTTCTATAAAATTTATCAACAGCGAAGAAATAGTTTACTACTGAAAATAGATTATCTTCTAAGAAATATATCGGATTATTTTTAAGAACTGTGAAGTCTTCATCAATTGTAATATTTTCAGAGGTCATAGAATTTAAGAATTTCGATGCATTATCATCATCCACTTCAAAGGTATAATTCTTAGTAATTTTTGATTCTAATAGTTTACCAAATAAGAATTTCATTTGCTTAATGAATTCCTCTTCGCTTTTAGTATTGAAACTTTTTAAGAATTCTATTTTAAGCTCCACAAAATCATCATTGTTATTAAGAAATATAAAAAGTTCCTCTACCTTGTAGATTGTTGCATAAATCAATTTTAAAAATTCTAAATCATCATTGCTATACAACGCCAAATCGGACTCAGGAAATTTGAATGTTAATGTCAAATCAACAAGTTTCTCAAAATTATCAGAATTTAAGTTGTCAAATTTTTGTTTATTATTGAGCTCTGTATTTATTACTAAAAACGCTTTAAAAAGATTCAGTTCATCTTCATCAATAGAAATTGGCTCTTCTAAAAAATCTTTCTGATTCGATAAAATATGTTCTGCCAATTTTAAACTTGCGTACTTAGAAATAAGGAGAGGTTTTTCTTTAATATTATTCTTTTTAGAATATCTTAAAACTTTTTCAAAAATATTATCCAGTAAGACAGGATTAGTAAAAAAATTATCAAAATTAGTGGTTGGATTTGTGTTACAAAATCCAATGGTTCTTAACAAGGTTTCTTTTGACACTTTTTTAATGTAATAAACTACATCTTCTTTTTTTTCATCGGGAAAGACATCCTCAAATTGAAGTCGTTGAGCTATGATTATCATTTAGTTTATATTTGGTTATTTAATAATCTAAAGTACTAAATTTATTAATGGAATCTTAAATGTGTTTCAATATATGTACTTCGTTATCGATAATTCATTAAATTAGCTACAACTAATAATTAAATGGAAGAAATATTAAACGACTTAGAAACATTGTTTGCAGAAGCAAAAAATAAGAGTGAATTCGACTTTGTGTTAACCCTTATTAATTATAAAGGTATGGGGTCTCAACATCTAATGACAAACCTTCACGAATGGTTTCAAGCAATAGAATTCTATAAAAAATTATATTTAGACTTTTCAGATAAAGAAAAGACAAGAATTGGAGTTTTACTATATTCTACATTCTTTGAAAACAGTGATTTTTATAATATACTTGGAAGTCTTTGTAGAATCAAGTTAGGATTTAAAGGCTCATCATTTCTGTTTTGGAAAACAAAAAAATATGAAAGATTACTTGGGATTGGTGAGAAACAAGATTTTTTAATCGAGTTGTTAGATGATGCAGAAAAACCTCGAATAATTAACTTTTTTGAGAAAAATCATTTCAAGGCGATTAGAAATACATTTTTTCATTCAGCCTATTCTCTCAGTGACACAGAATACATCCTACACGATTCTGAATCTCTAAATATTGGCGGTATCGAAAATTTCTCAATCGATGTGGAAGAAATTCTTTATCCTATAGTGAATAATGTTAATTCTTTTTTTTATAAATTCAAAGAGATATATTTTGAAAGTTTTTACTCTTATACTACCGATAAAGTAATTGAAGGTAAATTTCCAGATTTATCTAAAATTACAATTTTAGGCTCTGATGAGGGGCTCAAAGGTTTTGTTATAAAAAATGCAGTACAATTTTATGGTAAATCTCATGATTCAGGCATTAAATATGACGAAGAAGATGATATGTGGGAAGGACAAAATATTAACTTTTACTTTGATAATCTTGAAACAATTGAAATCAGAGAACAACTTTCAAGATATGAGAATAAAGCTGACATCAACAAGAGTGATGCAGAATTTCATAATATGATAGATAAGGTAAAAGAAAGAAATAACGATGCTGAATTAATAAGAGCAGTTAATTTACTTGCTAAATTTGGTCAAGTGAGAGATAAAAATATGCAAGCAGAACAGAATTCGTATAAAAAAAGCAGCTTCCCAAAAATTATACTCCCATACTACACCAAAGCTGTTGAATTAGGTGATAATATTGTTGACATGTCGCTTTTAAAAGAAAGAATAAAAGAGCTGCAAGCATAGAATCGTTAATCTTTTAATATATGGATGAAAAGAAATTATTGCATGAGCTTGAAAAAATAATGAAGAAGCATAGAAATGCTAGATATAAATGTTCATTTGCTGGTTGTGATCAGTATAGTATTAAATCACACGTTCTCCAAAAAAATGGTATATTAAAAAATATAGCAGAGAAACAACATGTATCTCAGTTTTCCTCAAAATCTTTATTTAACAATGATGAAGACTCTAGATTTGAGATTCGTAAAGTCGGAATTAATGATGTTTATACCTTTCCTGGATTTTGTAATAAGCATGATTCTGAAATATTTTCATCTATCGAGGATAAGGAAATTGATTTTAGCAACAGAAAAACTCATGCTTTATTTGCATATCGATCAATCTGTCAAGAAATATATAGAAAAAGAACTTCCTTGAATTTCGCAACTGAAATATTGATTTCACCAGACTTTTCACATGAGTTTAAATTATTACTTGCAGATTTACGCATGGGATCAGAACATGGGATTAAAAATTTAGAATTTTTTAAAGGGCAATTAGAAAAAGAAATTGACGGAGATCCTACACATTTTACTTTTGATTTTGTAGAATTTGATAAAGTAGATGTTTGCATCTCTGCTCCATTAAATATATTTGATAAGCAAAATCCTCTTACTCATACACACGACGACGATTTAAATATAGTAAATGAAATATATGTGACTTCTATAATAAATATTTTTCCATATAATGATAAATCCTATTTTCTAATTGCAACTAATAAAGATTATGAGTGTAAGTGGACATTAGACAAATTTCATCTTTTCAAAAGTAGCGATCAAAATTTCAGACTAAAAATGATTTCAGATTTTATTAGTACGAGATTTGAATTTTGGTGTTTCTCTCCGCAATTACAAAGAAAACTAGGTTCACAAAAAATATTAGAACTCTGTAAAATTTGGCAAAATGAGTTACTGAACTTTGATGACAATATTGATATAGATTTTAATCTTTTTGAAAGTTGTTAAAGCATTAGAATTTTTTGATTCATTCAGGAACATTATAATACACCTTAACTACCATTTAGAACCTTCAAAATATTATCAATATCTACTAATAAATGGTTTCGATAGAGTCCTGTTAAGGTCACCAACAGCCAATTGGCACCAACTATCATTAGTTGGTGCCAATTTTATTTATTAGAGTAATGCCCTAAAGTCTTTAATTGAATTTTTTTCAACAATTAAACATATAAATTAAGATGGCCATATATGGTAATGTAGCGGAATATATTTTAAATGAAATGACAATTATTACATGTACATATAAACCAGCTTGTTGATCAGAACAACAATATTTTATTTTCCAACCATACATTGAAATATGGTCTAATACTAATTTATCTTTTCAAAAATCTTAGCCATCATATCTTTATCCAGACTTTCCATATCTATTAATTTCAGAGATTTCACCATTTTTAAGGTCGAAGTTTTGTACTTCAAAAAATGCGGTGTCTGCAAATGAAACTGATACGCTTCTTTGTCCGCATAGATTTCCACAATCCTTACCTGAGCCGGATTCTCCTTTTGATACATCGGAAAAATGGCAATCACGCCTTTCTCCAGTTGAACTGATGCAGAAGTTTCTTCTTTCAGAATCGAATGGTATTCTTTTAAAAATTCAGGGTCAATTTCAATCTCGGAAATACGAACCATCATATCGTTTTCGATAATCGGAACAATCGGCTTTCCGATCATTTTCCGAACCGTATTTGCCTGAGATTTATTAACAGATTCCTGAATCAAATCAGCCACTTCAGCTAATTGATTTTCAGTGATTCCCATATTCTTTCCCATATTGATATGCGATTGCAACTGTCCCTCTACTCCATCCAAAGAAGCCAAAGCCGAAATCGTCACCAGTTCTCTTTGCTGATAAGTCAGAACATCGCTCACAAAAATATCGGCAAATAAATGTTCTTTTAGAAAAGCGTCAATTCTTGGAGAAAATTCGCCAAAACCTGGTGCTGGTTTGGTTTGTGGAGTGTTCGTCAATATCTCTAACGTTTTTCTGCCTTGTTCATATTTATCGGCAACCTTATTTTCAGTGATATTCTTTTTTCCTTCGATATCATTAATTCCTTTTGCTTTTCTTTCGTCTAAAACGGTTTTAAAAGTATTAATCGCATTGAGACTTCTCGGAAAACCGCAATACGCATACAGTTGAACTAACGCTTCTTTGATTTCATTAATTGTCAAACCCGAGTCTAATCCTGCATTCAACTGAACTTTCAGAATTTCAAGATTCCCAGTTGCCGTGAGTGAAGAAATTTTCACCAGACTTTGTTCTTTAGCATTCAGATTTTGAACTGTATTTTGCTGTGCATTCATTTTTGTCATACTTAAGGTGAGAACAAAAAGAATCATCCATTGCAGAAACTTGTTTTTGCTCATCATAGAAAATTAATTTTTGTTGGCTTCAGCAAATTCTTCATCAGAGACAGCTTCCAGCCAGGTATTTTGATTAGTTTGTGGATTTCCATTCGTTGCTAAATGTGAGAACCAATTTTCAGCAGTCGCACCGTGCCAATGCTCAACATTCGGAGCAATTTCCACGATGTCACCCACTTTTAAGCGACGGGCAGGTTTTCCTCTTTCCTGATATAAACCTTCGCCACCCACAACAATCAGAAGTTGTCCGCCGGTGTGGCTGTGCCAATTGTTGCGACAACCCGGTTCAAATGTGACATTGGAAACGGGCACATTTAATTCTTTATTGCTTGTTAGAGGTGCCAAATAAGATTTACCAATAAAATATTGTGCGTAAGCCGTATTTTCTTCACCTATTGGAAAATCACTTATTTTAGGAATATCTGTATTCATTTTCTTAGATTTTATTTTGTTCGAATTTACTTTATTTTGTGCGATTACCGTTGGACTGAACGCTAGAAGAATGATGATTAAATGTTTCATTATTTTGAATGGAATTTACTTAAAATCAGCGCTATCACAAGTTCCGACAATACAATCATTTTTTGTTATATCAATTACGGAATTACTTACCATTTTAACTGATTTAAAGGGATAAACAGATAAGGCTTGCCGAAACAAACCCTTTAATTTTATGTAATGCTGATTCCGCCATCCACAGAAATCGGCTGACCGATAATGTAGCTGGAAGCCGGACTGAAAAGCCAAAGCACCGTTTCTGCCACTTCGCTCGCTTTACCTAATCTTTTTATTGGCGCCCAATCTTTAGAAGCACTTTCGTCAAGGTCGCCCAACGCAAACATTTCTTCAACCATGGGTGTTTCTATAGTTCCCGGACAAACCGCATTGATTCTGATTCCTTCAGAAGCATATTCTACCGCTGCACTTTTCGTCAGTCCTAAAACGCCGTGCTTTGTGGCGTGATAAGCCGCTCTTCCTGCTCCTGCAACCAGCCCGCCGATAGAAGAATTGTTGACAATCGCACCGCTTCCCTGTTTCTGCATTTGCAGAAGCTCATATTTCATCGTTAGGAAGGTTCCTTTCAGATTGATGCCCATTACCCTATCATATTCTTCTTCAGGTAAATCTGCAAGTTTGGAAGGTCTCGGCTGAATGCCCGCATTGTTGAAAGCCGCATCCAGTCTTCCATATTTTCCGACCACGAAATTGATAGCCGCTTCAACATCTTTCGCTGAAGAAACATCACATTTAACGGCAGAAGCTTCGCCTCCAATAACTTTGATTTTTTCTACTGTTTTTTGTGCTGCTTCTTCATTAGTATCGGCTACAACTACTTTCGCACCTCTTTCGGCGGCCATAACCGCAACAGCTTCGCCCATTCCCATCGCACCGCCGGTTACGAATATTACTTGATTTTTCATTTTTATTTTTGATTTTGTAATTTAAATTTTATTTGAACCTAAAAAGTTGTCGCATCAATCACATATCGGTAACGTGCTTCTTTATTCACCACTTTGTCCCACGCATCGTTGATTTCGCTGGCTTTAATGATTTCTATCTGTGGGTAAATTTTATTTTCTGCACAGTAATCCATCACTTCCTGAGTTTCAGGAATTCCGCCAATCAGCGAACCATTAAAGTTGACACGATTGAAAATCATATTGAAATTATTAATCGTCAATTCCCCATTAATCGGTTGTCCGACCTGTGTAAAATAACCGTATTTCTTCACGCAATCGATGTAAGGCGACATATCATAAGCGTAGGGAACCGTCGAAATCATAAAATCTAATTTGCCTTTGTAAGACTTTAAATCTTCTGCCGATTTCGCAATGATTACTTCTTTCGCACCGAAACTTTTAATGTCGTTTACTTTTGAAGGCGAAGTAGTAAAAGCGTAAACATCAGCTCCTTTAGAAACCGCTAATTTCACGGCAAGATGTCCCAAACCGCCAATTCCAATCACGCCAATTTTATCGCCTTTTCTGAAATTGATTTTCATCATAGGTGAATAGGTGGTAATTCCTGCACAAAGCAATGGTGCAGCGTATTTCAGGTCAATACTTTCAGGAATTTTAATAGCAAAATGTTCTGTTACCACGATGTTGCTGGAATAACCACCCTGCGTAATTCCGGAAGGCGATGTTTTATCCGGTGCGCCGTAGGTCCCCACCATTCCTGTAGTTTCACAATGATGTTCTTCGCCGTTTTTACAGCTTTCACATTTCATACAACTATCGACCATGCAACCGACCCCTGCTTTGTCACCGACTTTAAATTTGGTGACATTTTTACCGACAGCCGTTACAATTCCTGCAATTTCGTGACCCGGAACCTGAGGATAAACCTGTTTTCCCCAATGTCCTCTGATGGTATGGATATCCGAATGACAGATTCCTGAATATTTAATTTCAATTAAAATATCATTGTCTCCCACGGCTCTGCGTTCAAAATTCCAACTTTCCAGTTTTCCGTTTTCATCTTTTCCGGCGTAGCCTCTTGATTTTATATTTTTACTCATATTTTTTGATTGATTATTTTGTGCTAAAATGTCGAAAGGATTCAGCAGCATTAAGCCCGCACCAGCCAAAGCCGTCTGCTGAATAAATTTTCTTCTTGAATTTTGATTTGAATTGTCTTCCATCTTAAGTACTATTTTAAATCAGTTTTAAATATGTTTCCAACTTTTCAAACGGAATTACATCCACTTGTTTTTTCATTTTAATATTGGTTTTAATTATTAACCTGTTATTTTTAGGCAAGCTTTATGATGTCGCCGATTTCAGTTTTAACTCAGTCTGTTTATCAAAAATTTCTCGAACCAGCATCGTTAAAACTGCCAATATTCCAAATCCGGCACCTACCCACGGAATAGAAGAAATTCCCAGGTTTGCAATAAACCATCCGCCGACAATGGTTCCTGTTGAAACGCCAAGATTTCCGAAAGAAGACTGAAGGCTGTTGGCAAATTCCGGAGCTTCCGGCGCGGCATCAATCATATAAGAAATGGCGGTTAAGAATGCCGGACCGTACATTATTCCCCAGATTCCGACCACAAAAAGTTGCACATAAAAAATTTCACCCGAAAACTGTAAAATCACCGGAAGAAATATAGTTCCTAATAAGAAAAATGCTGTAGTGCGGACAATATTCTTTGACAGTAATCTTCCGGCTGACCAATTGGCTACCACTCCGGCTACACCGAAAAGTAAAAGCATATAACTCACTTCTTGTTCACTCATCATTTTCACTTTTCCTAAATAATCTGCAAAATAACTGTAAGTTGAAAACCAAGCCGAAATCAATAGTACATTAAAGACAATGCTGATCATAAATCGCGGTTTTTTCAGAATCAACAATTGACTTCCATAGGACAGTTTCTTTTGTACCGGCATTGCTGGAATGAAGGTAAAAATACCAGCCAAAGCAATCAGTGAAATAATTCCCTGAATCACAAAACTGATTTGCCATCCGTAAAGACTCGACATATAGGTACTGAATGGAATAACAGTCACTTGCGCCAAGGCAATCCCACCTATTACAATTCCCATTAATTTATGCTGTTCCTCTTTCGATGCCGAACGAATAATTGTTCCAACTGCTGCCGAAAAAAAGACGGGTTGTAAGACTGCAGGAAAAATTCGAAATAGAACCAAAAGCCAAAAAGGCGGGGCAAATGCGGAAACAATATTGGATATTAGAAAAAGAAAAATTGCCCAAAGCATCATCTTTTTCCTATCTATCCCAGATGTTAAAAGAACCAAAAACGGTCCGATAAGGAAGATGGTCAAAGCAAAAGCACTGAGTAATAATCCAGCAGTGTCAATTCCAATATCGTAATGCAAGGCTACCTGTGGTAATACCCCAATAATTCCAAACTCGGTACTGATGATACTGACCGCACCAAGACAGCCTGCATACGCTATTTTTTTAATTCCAATTCCGCTATTTTTACTCTCCATATAACTTCTCATTAGTATTGAGCAAAGTTACTTTCGGATCGTTTTTAAATGATAACGATATTCAAACAAAAAATTAAGAAATTCAAACTTCTGATAAACGAAAAGCCTTTGGATTAGTTCCTGTTTGCTTTTTAAAGAAATTATTAAAGTAAGTCGGATAATCGAATCCAAGTGAATAAGCGATTTCGGATATACTCCAGTCTGTATGTTGTAAAAGAGCTTTAGCCTCCGTGATGATACGCTCTGTAATGTGTGTAGTTGTAGATTTTCCAGTGATTTCTTTTACGGCACGATTCAGATAATTAATATGAACATTCAGATAGTGAGCGTAATGTTGAGCCGTTTTTAATTTTAAAGGTGTATCAGTAGTTTCAATCGGAAATTGTCTTTCTAATAATTCTAAGAAAACTGAAGTTAATCTGGAAGAAGCATTTTTATTTCGTTCAAAGTTTTCTTCCGGTTCAAGCTTTAAAGATTCGTGAATAATCAAACTGATGTAGTTTCTAATCAACTCATCTTTATACACATAATCACTTTCCTGTTCATCAATCATTTTTTGGAAAATGGTATTGAGAAAAGTTCGCTGCTCTTCTGTAATTTTTAAAACAGGAGTTCCGCCAATCTTAAAGAATGATGATTGTTGCAAACTCTCCGAACGTTCGGAATTTTTAAAGAAATCTTCTGAAAAAAGAATGGTATACCCTACATAAGTTGTCGAAATCGTTTCCCAAGAGTAAGGAATATGCGGATTTCCGAAGAAGAGAACCGTTCCTTCCTGTTCGAAAGTTTTATCAGAATAATGAATTTTACTTCTACCGGTCGTCAAACAGATTTTATAGAATTCTTTTCTGCTGTACGTTCTGGTTTCAGCACCATCCTGTTCAATCTGAAATGCTTTAAAACCCTGAAGTTTTAATTCATTATTAAATTCCGAAACAACTCTGATTATCTTTTCCATTGTACAAAATTAAGAAATTCAAACTTAGAAAAATTAAATTTTACAGAAATTTAAAAAGCCTTCCTACTTCCCTGCTCCAAACAGTTACTAAATATAAACTACACTTGAAGTAATTCTATTCATCAGCATCGTAAATGTGAGAAACCGTAAATGTTGAAAGAGGAAATTTCATTGAAAACGATTACAGTGGAGAATTCATTTCTCTGCAGCCCGACGCACTCTGCAATCAGGCAATTTTACTCTTAAGTGATCCTTCCGTTGTGGATTATCTCGTTTTCCGGTTTTATCATGGAAACAACAATGCTGGCCTTGTATCCTGAACTGCAATTCAAAAGGAGAAAAACAATGGCCGGGTTGTGTTGGTAAAACAAACGATATCGATTACCATAAAAACGAAACTCCGAATCATTGAACAGAAGTAACCATTGTAAGCAGGAAATTTCTCAACTTTTTCTGTACGTCGAACGGTGATCTATGATCAAATTTAACGAATAACAAAAATTGTCACACTTATTGCTAATATCAAATTAAGTTAAACCAAACAAAAACACCATTTTTATGCAATTTATTGATTTCAAAAAAGAACATTTTATTCATGACGAAGAAAACGACGGTTACTTTATTGAGATTCCGAAAGAAGAAGTAGACTTCGGAAACCTTAAGGTACAGAAAAAAAATGAAGATGAATCTCATACACCGGCAGAGTATGAACTTATTGATGAGCCTACACTGATTACCATCAGGATGAAAACACCTACCGATATCAGGGTGAATTTTTAACAATATATCTCGATCCGTAAATTTATGAGTGGTAAAGGCTCAAATGCTACAAAAAACTTTTTAATTTACAGATTAGTGAGACATTATCTTATAAAAAAAGCATTGATTTGACCCATTGTCTTATCAATGCTTTCTATTCTAACAAAATACAGCTCCTGATTTGCTACGATATACTGGACAGATTACACCGTTGGCGACGCCCCGCCATCCACAGAAATATTGGTTCCTGTAATGTACCGGGCTTCGGAAGATGCAAGAAATGCTACGATGCTGGCCACTTCTTCAGGTTCCGCCATCCTTCCTACCGGCACGCCGACCTTATCGATGATATTCTGAAAAGAATCTTCAAAACTGGACCCGGACTGCTGAGCAATATTCTCAATAAACTCATGCATGAGCGGTGTTTTAACAACACCCGGCGAGACCGTATTCACCCTGATCCCTTTGGGTCCTAATTCATTCGCCAATGCTTTGCTGTACGCATTCAAAGCAGCTTTTGCTGACGAGTAGGACATCGTCATCTCCCAGATAGGCTGTTTTGCAGCTCCGGTGGATATATTGATAATAGTACCTTCTTTCTGTTCAAGCATCGCAGGAAGTAACGCTTTATTGATGCGAACGACAGACCTGAAATTAAGTTCCCAATCTCTGAACCAGTCCTCATCTTCCAATGTGCTGAAACCGCCGCCGGGACTTGAATTTGCACCGGCATTGTTTACGATGATGTCTATCTTACCGTACTTTTCCAGAATTTCCCTGGCAATGCAGCCTGCACTGTCTGCCTGTGTATGGTCAGTAGCAATAAAATGATGGCTGCCGGCAGTGTCGTTTGCTTCTGTGCGGGCAGTGATTACCACCAGTGCTCCGTTTGCGCTGAGTTTATCGGCAATGGCTTTTCCTATTCCTTTCGTACCTCCGGTTACGAGGGCAACTTTTCCTTTGAGAGAATCAAACATATTAAATTAAATTTTAAATTAGGTTGCAAATCTATTTCCATTACTTTACTTTTGCAAGTAGTTACACCAATGTATACTAATAACCTCAATGTAACTTTTACTGCTTATCAGATCGTTATGAACAAGGAAAAAATTGAAAAATCTGAAAATAAATGTGAGCTTCAGAAAATACTGGACATTATTGGAGGAAAATGGTCGATGTCTATTATTTATGCCCTGCTTTCCGGAAAGAAACGCTTTAAGGAACTGGAAAGGATGATCCCGGGAATCAGTACAAGAATGCTCGTAAAGGAGCTGAAGAATATGGAGGAAAATGGGATTGTCATTCGCAAAGCTTTTGCAACGGTTCCGCCGACTGTTGAATATTCATTAACCGTTAAGGGCAGCAAACTGGAAACCAGCATCAATGAACTTTACAAATGGGGACAGGAATATGTGAAGGACTGAAAGTATGTTGATAGTATTCTTGAGCTACCACAGACCGGTCATCGTTAACGGAAAATCCGGACGGTCTGTTAAAGGTATTGGATATCGGATCTCAGTAGATCTTAAACACCTGCACCGAAGATATGGTTTACATCCTGAACCGTACACGTAAGTAAATTGAACCATAGAAGAAAGTGAATTGATTGATAAATGGAGATCTTTGTCCTATAATATTAAATCAGTCAAATGTCAGAAATTACAAAAATTCAGTTGGGCCAGAACGGCCCTATGGTATCAAAGCTGGGTCTTGGATGCATGCGCATGTCTTCTATCTGGGGCGGACCTACTCCTGACGAAGCGGAAAGCATAGCAACCATTCATCAGGCTCTGGACAGCGGGATCAACTTCCTGAATACCGGAGATTTTTACGGTGCAGGCCATAATGAGATGCTCATCGGAAAAGCCATTAAGGGAAGACGGGATGAGGCTTTTATCAGTGTGAAATTCGGAGCCATCTTCCACAATGGCCAATGGATAGGCCTTGATCTCCGTCCGGTAGCCATTAAGAATTTCGTCAACTACTCGCTGACCCGCCTTGGAATTGAGACCATCGACCTCTACCAGCCGAGCAGAATAGATGACAGTGTTCCGGTAGAGGATATCATAGGAACAATCGCCGGCCTGGTAGAGGAAGGTAAAGTGCGCCATATCGGAGTTTCTGAAATAACTTCTGATCAGCTTCGTACGGCCAACAGCGTCTATCCTATCAGTGCATTGGAGTTCGGCTACTCTCTGGCAGACCGCCATATCGAAGATGACCTGTTACCTGTGGCTAAAGAATTAGGAATCAGCGTCGTGGCTTTTGCCAATACTGCTGAAGGTCTTCTGTCAGGAGATCTGCAGGCGCCCGTATCCGCAAATGATTACCGAAACCACTTCTCCCGCTTTCAGGGCGAAAACCTTATCCATAATCTCGAAAAAGTGGAGGTGCTGAAACAGATAGCCCGTAAAAAGGACTGCACCCCTACACAGCTTGCCATCGCATGGGTAAAAGAACAGGGCCAAAACATCATGCCATTGGTAAGTATGAGCCGCAGATCAAGACTGCCTGAAAACATCGCTGCAATGGATGTTGTATTTACAGGAGATGAGATGAACATTTTAAACACTACATTTGCAAAAGGTGCCATCCAGGGCAGCACTTATTTACAAAGATAAAATGGAAAGTCCAGCAGAAATTCTTCCCGGCGTTATATTTTACTCTTACCTTTCATCAGAAAGGAAGGAAAAATCGTGCATCTGGAATCATCACACCCTGGTCATGCAGGTTTCCGGTCAGATGGTTGTAGAAACCTCGGAGCAGAATATAAGCATCTCTGCCGGCGAAGTATTGCTGATCCATAAAAATCAGCTTGGCACCCTTACCAAAACCCCTGAACCCGGCGGATATTATGAAACGATCGTCATCTCTCTGCAAGAGAATCTTATGCGCAAGATCGCTCTGGAAGAAAAGATCGAGGCCAATACAAAATATACCGAATCTTCAAACCGCATTCTGCCGGATAACGAGTTTCTGAAAGGGTACTTTCAATCTATTGTTCCCTATGCCCGAAGCTCTGGTGCTGAAATGACCGATGAGATGGGACTTCTGAAAGTAAAGGAAGGTATTAAGTTAATGTTGCTTGCCGTTCCTGAACTCCGGAATTTTCTGTTCGATTTTTCAGAGCCTTATAAAATAGATCTCGAAAGATTTATGCTCAGCAATTACCAGTTCAATGTTCCGGTAGAAAAATTTGCCCAGTTAACCGGAAGAAGCCTTTCGGGGTTTAAAAGGGATTTTCAGAAAACCTTTGGGATGCCGCCGCGCAAATGGCTGCAGGACAAAAGACTGAATGAGGCAAGGCATCTTATGGAAACTAAAAAGATGAAACCATCTTCTATCTACCTTGACCTGGGTTTTGAAAACCTGTCCCATTTCTCCTATGCGTTCAAGAAGAAATTCGGAAAAGCACCGACTTTAGTTTTTTAATAATCAATTACGTATAAATAGAACAGCCCTGAGAATTTAAATGATTGCTCAGGGCTGTTTTTAAGGTATGTAAGTATGATTTTAAAATCTTATTTTCTTCAATTGTTCTTACCCGATGATCTTTCTGAATATAGACGGTCGATCAGGTTATGGAGAAAAGCATTTTTTCAGGTCCTCTTGGAAAGCCGGCAATAGTCCGAAATAACGTTTGTCATTCCCGTACCTTCGAAAAATCATTGCATACAGAGCGGTCTTATCAATTGATTCCGGTCTATAGCGTTGGTTAGCTAAATGACTGCCTGAATTCCAATGGGGTCTGGCTGGTCTTACTTTTAAACAACCGGGTGAAGGACTGCGGATACTCAAATCCCAGCTGATAGGCAATTTCAGAAACGGACAGATCAGTCGTGGACAATATTTCTTTGGCGGCTTCAATGAACCTATTGTGGATGTGCTGCTGCGTATTGAGCCCTGTCAAAGAGCGCAGCATATCACTCAGGTAGCTTGCGGAAACATTTAACTGGTCGGCCAGGTTCTGGACCGTTGGCATTCCGTTCTGTAATTCTTCATCATTCTTAAAATAAAAGTCCAGAACTTCTTCAAACTTCTCGATCAGATGGTCATTGACTGCTTTAAACGTAATAAATTGTCGTTTATAATACCGGCTGCTGTAATTCAGAAGAAGTTCGATCTGCGAGATCACAACATCGTGGCTGAAGTCATCCGTTCTGCTTTTAAGCTCCTCATTAATAATCTTAAATACAGAAAACAGGGTCTCTTTCTCTTTTTCTGATACCTGCAGCGCTTCGTCCGTGGAATAGGAAAAAAATCCGTATTGCCTGATCTTCTTTGCCAGCGGATAGGAAAGCAGAAAATCAGGATGAAGCAGGATAAGAATGCCTTTGCTTTTATGATTCTTAGGCTTTTCAAAAAGCTGTCCCGGAGCCGTAAATACCAGACCGCCTTCACCAAAATCATAATGATGCTGTCCATATTTGGCACTTCCGATCGTATCTTTATAGGCGATTTTGTAAAAATCCAATACCAGATGATCCGATAGCGCTTCTGCAGGAAGCGTCATATCTTCCAGATGAACCAAACTGACCAATGGATGTTCTGGCTTAGGTAATCCGAACATTTTGTGAAATTCAGATAATGACAGAAATTTATGGGGATGATGTTGGGTGCTTTTCATTTTAAATCTTAATAGTCAACACCTGAAAATTATTTCAGGTGTTAGTTGTGTAAAAATAGGGAATTAATTACCAAGGTGTTTCACCGGTTTCGGGATTATATTCCTCACTGATGAATTTTCCGGTGGGACCGTCTTCAGTGATCATGGCGTATTTTGCAATTCTTTTTCCGCCCTCTTCCACCGTTCCGGTACCTCTGTGATCATTGAAATCCGTAGCAACAAATCCCGGACATACGGCATTCACTTTAAATGAAGTGTCGCGGAGTTCGTAGGCGAGATTGATCGTATACATATTCATCGCAGCTTTTGAAGCCGTATACACGGCAGCTTTGTGACTGTAATAGATCCAGTCCGGATCAGAATGCAACGTGAGTGAGCAGCCGCTGGAAGAGACATTGACAATCCTCGGTTCCTCAGATTTCCGGAGGAGATCCATCAATATCTGCGTCACCCTGATCACCCCGTACAGATTGGTATCCATCACCTTCTGAAATGCTTCTACCGGTGCCTGCAGGGCAGCTTGTGGCATTCCACCGTTAATTCCTGCGTTGTTGATCAGCACATCCAGTACATCGGTTTTAGTTCCGATCTTCGATCTTGCTTCTTCTACTGACACAGTGTCCGTCACATCAAGCTGAATGGCTTCCGTATTTTCAAAACCTTCGCTTTTAAGTTGCTGTACGGCAGATTCCCCGTTTTCAATATTCCGGCTTCCTATAAAGACAAAGTATCCGTTTTCTAAAAGCTGTCTGGCCGTCTCAAATCCTATTCCTTTGTTGGCCCCTGTTATAAATGCTGTTTTCATTTTAATTTATTTTTTATTATAGATTGGGAAAATTCTCTTGCGAAATCTTCTAATTTTATTTTTCCGAGCGTAGGTTTATTGGCATAAAAATCCTCGTACAGGCTCCCGTCTCCCTGGGCTTTTTGCATGGCAATCATTCCTTCGGCAATCCACCCGTTAACGCCTGCAGAAAGCATTTGATCTAATAATGCTTCACCGGAGATTACTTTCCATTCCAGATCCGGATTACCGGTTGCGCTTCCTAAAGCAATAGCAATTTCATCAGGAGATACCTCATCGCTTGCGATATAATGAACTGTTTTCCCGGTGAAGGGCTTTTCCATTTCGTCTGCAATTGTTGCTGCAATATCAAAAGGTGATACCCATGGTTCTTTCCGGTCGCCCCCGTAGCTCTGAATAATTGCATTCTGAGACTTTATGGTCGGAAGCCAGCGGTAAATATTGCTGAAAAACCCCACGGGACGCATGAATTTTATGGACACCTCTTCAGGAAGCGTCCGTAAGATCTGCTCGACATTATAATGGACCGAAAGACTTCCTGTACCTTGATCAGAATGTGCCCCGATACTGCTTAAGTGGATGATCTTTTTGACACCGGACTGCTGAACAGCCGTTACATAATTTCGGGCAATTCTTTTAAATTCAGCCAGGAAATCAATTTCTTTATCGAAAATACTTCCGATACCTTCCCAGGCCTCCATCAGATAAACGGCATCAGCATCATTAAATGTCGCCGTTAAAAATTCAGCATCCTGAATGCTTCCTACGGCCGCAACTGCACCGAGGGATTCTATTTCTGAAACTCTTTCTTCTTTACTGCTGATTACCGTTACCTGATGTCCGGCCGATACCAATAACTGAGTGAGTGGTTTTCCGATGTTCCCAAGAGAACCTGTTAATGTTATTTTCATTGTCTAAATTATAAGTACAAAATTGCAACAACCCTCAGAGATACCATTAACAGAATCGCGGCAATACTTAACTGAAATACGAACTGTTAAACTAATCAGGTACAATTTCTGATTGTAGATTTTGACAAACGTGTAAATAGATCGTAATTAATCTGTTTAAACTTTCATTTTTAAGAAATAGAGGGCCTTATTAGCTTTTATTAATTTTAAACCTACTTGGTTTATGTTTTGTTTGTGACAATATATTTAGACATATCATCTATCTTCTCAAACTTGAAGGAGTAATTGCATTATAGATCCTTGAATAAACATTCCGGAACTTGTACATTATCGATGTGATGATGTTTCCTTTTTATTAATACCACTAATAATCAACTGATGATCAGATATAAAACAGAATATAAATCATAAAAATTTATTTCCGGATATTGTTCAGCCCCGCTCTTTCTTATTAAATTTACTGTTGTCGTGTTTAAAATTTTATGGGAAGTTGGAAAACTGGTAAGCCCCACTAAAAAGGAGGTATTGCAATGACTTGTGAGAGCATGTAAACTGTCCTGCTTTTCAGATCCATTAAAAAATTACAGATAATACAGCACTCTCCCAAAGTTGCATTTTTATATTGATAACAACGTTTCGCGAAGTAGTAAGGTATGATATTTGCAAACGGATAAGTCTTCAAAATAAGAAATTAACTAGATCAATTAAATTTGAAATGAAAAACGGGTTTATTGGATTCTGGGGCATTTTTATCGCCTATTTTATATTCGTACATCCATGTATTATCTATTACAATACCTATCATACCAGCAGTAATACCGAAAACGGCAAGCTTGCCGTTTTTTATCTGGGACTAAGCTTTCTCCTCTGGACGATAGTGCTCGGAACGACCTTATGGCTGATCATCAGGAACGGCATTTTGGCCCAAAAAAATCTTGCCTATATAGACCGGCATGGAAAAAGAGTGCAGGCCAAGATCATACAGTCAGCAATTCTCAAAGAACACGAAAATTTTATATCCCGCCAGATAACCTTAGAGATGATGAATTTCTCAGGAGCGGTTATTCATCATACCATGATGGTCAATGACGTGCGTCCTAAAGAAAACAGGTTTGAAAACGGAAAGAACATCTACCTTAAAGTTGATTCCGAATTTAAAAAAAATCCTTATTTGCTACTGGAAGGGTCTACTTCGAAGGTAAATTATGCGTTGCTGTTGCTATGGCTTGTTTTTACCGGTGGTGTAGCTGCTTATTATCTGTATGCCTATACTACGGAGAATGGCGGGTTGGGTTGGCGTTTTCTGGAACTGTTTCACCCGCTGCTGGTGATCCCTGCCTGCTTTATTTTATTCACGGGAATATTTTATCTTATTTTCAGAGTTTTCATTATGGGTAATAATACAGGACGCGAACTTCTCGAACTGAAATTTAAAGGAGAAAAAACAATAGCCGAAATTGTACAGGTACAACAAACGGGAACCTATATCAATGAACAGCCGCAGGTAGAATTTACTTTGGAATTTACTGATAAGGGCGGAAAGAAGATCCACGGGGTAAAGAAAGAAATTGTTTCGTTACTGGATATCGCCAAAGTCTCGGCTCTAAAACACAGAGAGATCATGTACCTTTCGGACCGGCCTGAAAAATTTGTTTTTTATGATCAGATCAATAACTGAAAATATGATGAAAAAAAATATTTTAATACTGCTGCTTCCGGTTTTTCTCACGGGCTGCAAAGATTTTAAAAAAAGTATTAATGATACGCTGACTCCTGCTACACCTGCAGGAAATCCCACAAAAAGTCATACTGATGAATTTCGGGATATGGAGAACAGAACGGAAAACAGTGCACCCTTTGCTTCGATGCCTGAGAAACTGGAACTTGCTGAACAACAGCTCCGCGACCTCCCCCGCTTCCGTGGAATTTCCATCAATATTTTTGAATATATTCATTTTTATCCTGATGGAAGAATTATTGCCAAAATTCAGACCCCTGAAAATCCTGATTTTGTAGATGAATATACTTATGCAGACGGACAATGGCAGGAGCCTGAACCTGTAGTGCTTTCTAAGAGTGATAACATCAAAGCCCGCCTGGTCAGTCTGGATGAAATTCCCTTTAAAAATGTAAACAATGTCTACAAAGTACTCATAGAAAAAGGAAATGAAATAGGAAGCAACAATGAGAATCAGGTAATTTTTACGGGAAAAAGAAATCATAAGATTATTTGGTCTCCCAGGACGATACAGAATGAACGTTCACGATATGATATTGAGTATCATGAGAATGGCACCCTGAAATCCTTTGAACAGAAGTAAATAGGGTATACGAAATTTTTCTCCTGTTTTTTCCGATTTCAGCGGTGGCGACATGACATATTCAGGAATATTAAAATAACGTCATGTTTAAAGTGAATGTAAGAGGTTCTTAATATTACCATTTTTTTTCACGTTTATACCTTTAGTAAAAAGGAGGATATTCCGAATTTTGTCATCATGCAGAAAGACAAAAAAATTGTTATCATCGGCGGAGGCTTGTCCGCATTAACAACAGCTTATTATTTATTACAACAAAATATTGATTTTGTGATTTTAGAAGCCTCATCCAGGCTTGGCGGGAGAATTCATACGGTAAAGGGCCTGCTTGAAACACCGTTAGAACTCGGAGCGACCTGGTTTTCAGACCTGCACACCCATCTTTTCTCACTCCTCGATGAGTTGGGACTCGGGAAGTATCCGCAATTTGCGGACGGAATTTCGTTGTTTCAGACAAAGTCTTTTGAACCTGCGCAGAAATTCTTCATTCCGGAATCCCAATCACCTTCTTACAGGATCGTTGGCGGAACCCAAAAACTCATTGATGCTTTACAAAAAACCTTGTGTGAAGATCAGATATACCTGAACTGCAAAGTATGTGAAATTGAAGATGCCGGGGACCGTATCTCAGTTAAAACAGAAAGCGGAAAACAGTTTGCGGCAGACCATGCCATTATATGTATACCACCACAGCTTGCGGCTGACAGAATTACTTTTAAACCTGAATTGCCACATGAATTAAAAACCCTACTGCCAACCGTACAAACATGGATGTCAGGAGCCGTTAAGTTCACGATAGAGTACTCAGCGCCGTTCTGGCGTCAGGAAGGATTTTCCGGAATGCTTTACAGCCATGCGGGAATCATTAGTGAAATGTATGACCATACTAATTTTGAGAAAACAAAATTCGGCTTTACCGGTTTTCTTAACGGGGGCGCAGCTGCCTACCCGCCTGAAGTTCGTGAAGAGTTCGCATTAAAACAATTGGCAGAACTCCTGGGAGAGAAAGCCCTGGAAGCTGTAAGTTATTATGATAAAGTTTGGACGGATGAATATGTTTTAGGGGATTCTCAGATCGTCAGCAGACCACATCAGAACAATGGACACTCATTTTTACAATCCGGATATTTTAGTGATAGACTTTTCTTTTCCAATACGGAAACGTCTCCCGAGTTTTCAGGTCACATGGAAGGAGCGGTCATTTCTGCAAAAAACATTGTTTCAACATTAAAAAAGTGAGTGTGTAGAATGTAATTTGCTTTACAAACGTTTACAGTATTCTTGTCATAATTGAATATCTATTAGAACGAATTGATCTACGTACAGACCATCCCGTTTATTTAGCACTACCTTAAATAATAATACTTAATAATCAGGCACAAATCACTTCTTGAGCCGGCAAGCCCCCATTTTTTTCAATCTTCAATCTGTTCAGGAATCATTCTTCAGTGTAACCGGAATCAGCCAGCTTTAAAGCTTATTAATGATTACTGACCGCCGAATATTTCATTTCAATCAGCATATGCGAATGTTGAATCTAATTTATCAAATCCAATTGTTTCCGATAATATTTTATTTAATTCAATGTCCGTCAGCAGTCCTCTGTGTTTCTCTTTTCTACCCTTTGGCAGTTCAGTCTCATAGTCAATAATATCTCTTGAAAGTACATTCTGCAAAATAGCGGTCTGCTTTTCGGTCAGATATTTTGTATGGGTTTTCAGACTATGGTTAAAATTATTTTTAAATTCTTCGTCACTAACTTTATGATAAATATCCTGGTCCGACATATCGCTAAGTAAAGCTCTGAAAATATAATCCTGCAGGTTCCTGGCAAGATAATTTACTTCGTTGCTGTCATGCCAAACCAATACCACAGGAATATGGTCACCGTCTTTTTCATTCAGGGAAAAGCAGAAATGATCGCCTCCACCGCTTTGCGCAAACGGAACAAACCTGAATTCAGGCTTAATCTGCCTGTAATCATCAGGATCAGCCAGTTCTTCAATCGCTTCACTCACTGCTTCCGTATTGAGTAATTCAAAATCATAGCTGAACAGTAAAAGTGTAGGATTTTCCTTCAGCCTGGGAAAAACCGTGTCGGACCATGCCGGGCTGTATTCTCCGACATCAAGCATTCCATCCTGCTCCAGTTGCTTGTAAATTTCAGGATATGTAAATCCGTATTTGGTTTCTATTTCATTCAGTGTCATAATGTTGGAATGTAAGGAATGTTTACAGATTCTGTACTTATTTGATTTAAATAAATCATTCTAAAATCTTCAGTAGATAAGTTACTGATTTTAATTTTATGTCCTGACATATAATCATGATTTTTTGAGATGTATCTTATCTTTTTACGTTCTGAATTGCGATCGAATAAAAGCTTGCGTGTTTACACCCAGTTGTTGAAAACGTGTGTATTAAACAAATTCATAAGGAAAAATTCATCGTATTCTGACCTCAACAGCCAAACACACCAGTAATTCCAATGAAAAACACTCTTAATCAGGGACTGAAAATGGTAAAATAATATTTTAAAAATCATCATTTTTTTCATGAATATATCAACCAAAATGCAGTAGCTTTGCAGGTCTTTATTTAATCATACAATATTACCCGTAAAGATCTCAGGTTTAAACTAATTCAGGTATGAAGCATTACTATTTTTTCAGAGATTTTATTTTCAATCATGACCCTGGTCTTATTTATGGTGAACTCAGAATGAATATTTCTGCTTTTCACTTCGCAGATCAGTAACCATTCCGATGATTAATTAAAGAAGCAGGGCTTACTCCAATTACACTAATGAGGGGAATTACACTATTCACAAAATTCAGCCGATCGTGTTCTTAAATAATACCCGAAAATCTTAATCATTACAAAGCAAGAAAACAATTAATGAAACAGTTATACTCAACAGCATTATTGCTGGCAGGGAGCTTCGCGTTTTCCCAGGTGGGAATCAACAGCAGCGATCCGAAGGCTACACTAGACATCGTGGCAAAAAATGCTACCGGTACAGTAACAGAGACCGATGGAATTCTTATTCCCCACATCGACAGACAGCGCGCACAAAATATGGCTACCGTAGCAACTTCCACAATGGTATATGTGAATGATATATCAACGGGGACCAATACCGGAACAGCCGTTCATATAGATGTAACAGGATTTTACTATTTCGACGGAAGTGTATGGCAAAAGCTCAATTTCGACTCCCAATCTTATTCTTTGGGAGACATTCAGTATTCTGCCAGAACAGCTGATCATGAAGGATGGTACCTGCTGGACGGGAGATCCATCGCAGGCCTTCCCGCCAATGCCAGATCGGCAGCAGCAAGCCTTGGATTGGGAGGTAATTTATTCGACGCAACCGATAAAACCCTCAAAGCAAGAGGTACGTCAGAAAACGTTGGTGCTGTAGGCGGTAACGGCTCTATCACCATTTCACAAAGTAATTTACCTAATGTTTCACTAGCGGGAAACGCAAACATTACCATAAATTCTGCAGGCAGCCATACACACACTTCTGATAAAGGCAGCGGGTTTTTGGTTACCGGACTGGCAGGCGGAGGATATGGCGGAGGAGGAGCCGGTGCCTGGGGAGGAACAGGCGCGTTTCAAACCACAGGAACTGCCGGAGCACACACGCATACGATATCCCAGGCAGTACAGGTTCCACTGGGAGGATCAGGTCAGCCGATAGATAACCGGTCTGCTTATCTTGCTCTAAACAGTTTTATTTATTTAGGTGAATAAAAGCAACACCGCTACCCTTATTAAAATCAAAAAATTTATCAGACATCTTGAAAAAAACGATAATTTTTTCATCAGCGGCATTTCTGGCACTGGTGAATAACACATACGGACAGGTGGGCGTTAATATTTCCACGCCTCAGTCAACATTAGATATCAGGGCAGTAAATCCTACAGGGACCTCTGCCAAAGCAGATGGAATTTTAATTCCCCGGGTAGACCGGCAGCGGGCCCAGAACATGGCTTCCGTTGAAATGTCTACGATCATCTACGTTAATAATTACACGACGGGAACTCAGACGGGAAAAGCCCAGAATATCGATAATACGGGCTTTTATTACTACAACGGAAGTCTGTGGGAAAAGCTGTTTTACACCGATAAAAGCGCGCTCACAGGAAATATAAAATATTCAGTAAGAGCAACTGACCATAACGGCTGGTATCTGCTGGACGGAAGAGCTGTTTCTGCTTTCCCGGCTGCAGTGCAGGCCAGGGCACAGGCCTTAGGTTTCACAGCCAACATCCCGAATGCCTCCGACAGGGTTCTGAAAACAAAAAATACCACCGAAAATATGGCAACTGCTGGAGGAAGTAATGTACTGATCATCTCACAGGGTAATTTACCCAATATAACACTTACCAACAATACCAGCGGAACTACTGCCGCAGCGGGAGCCCACGCGCATAACCCTGCCGTAGGGAGTGCCTACCTCCTGTCCGGAACAAGTGCCGGAAACAACGGAACCGGCTATGGTAATGCCGGAAACGGCGCCTGGGGAGGGGTAAACTCGAGAGCCAATACAGCTGCTGCGGGCGCCCATACCCATACCTTCAGCGGAACGGTAACGACCCCTCTCGGGGGAAGTGGTGTGTCAGTTGATAACAGGTCTCCCTACTTATCGGTCAATACTTTTATTTATTTAGGTGAATAATCTGTTATTATTTATAATACTCTTCAAGCAAAATCATGAATAGCAAATCATTATTATCAGTTATATTATTATCAGTTTTTGGTACCGCCTGCAGCCAGGTCGGAATCAATACTGCAACTCCTCTTTCAACGCTGGATATCAATGCCAAAAACCCTACAGGAACGACCACGAATACAGATGGGATGCTAATCCCGAGAGTAGACCGCCAGCGTGCACAGAATATGGGTACCGTGGAAATATCCACCATGATATATGTTAATGATTATACCACAGGCACTCAGACAGCAAAAGCCCAGAATATTGATGCCATCGGATTCTATTTTTATAATGGAACTGCCTGGGAAAAAGTCAACAAAACCCTGTTGTCGCACCCATTGGGAAGTGTTAACCAGTCATTTAAGTCAGCAGATCACGACGGCTGGTACCTGCTGAACGGCAGGGCCATTTCTACGCTTCCGGCCGGTGCGCAGGCAGCAGCAACTAGTTTAGGCTTAACAACCAATTTATATGATGCTACAGACCGAACTCTGAAAACAAGAAGCACGGCAGAAAATGTAGGTACTACCGGGGGAAGTAATTCATTCGCCATTTCACAAAGCAACCTTCCTAATATCAGCTTAACCTCTACTGTTGCCGGCACGGCCTTATCAGCAGGAGCACACACGCACAACACAGATACGGGAGGTGCCTTTTTGTATGCCGGCACCAGTACAGGCAATGATGGTTCCGGACATGGAGGTACTGCGAGTCCCACGTTATTTGGTGGTGTCGGAGTAGGCATTACAGGTTCTGCCCCGGACCATACCCATACCTTCACCGGAACAACGTCCACTACATTGGGATCCGGGCAAACCCTGAACAATCAGTCGGCCTATCTTGCTGTAAACACTTTTATTTATTTAGGCCAGTAAAGCATACCGGATGACAACACCTGCAGGAATATTGCAGGTGTTTATTCTGATATCAATTTCCAGTGCACAGATACGGTTCAGACTTTTGTGAAAACTCATGATTCACTATCAAAACAGGTGACACCGGACAATCTTTCACCCACTGATTCTTCATATATTCTTTTAAAACTTAAAAAGCAGTCCGCAATTTCTTCATTATATTTGTGAAATAAAAAACTTCGTTTTGAATATAATTTCTTTTGAAAAGGGTGTTTCCCAGGAAACGATCGACAAAAATGCAGAGAATATTAAAATTGCCCGGCTTAACCTGTCAGATTTTAATGAGAGGATGGGTAAAGATTATGATCTTATCTGCCGGTTTAACAACGAAAATCCTCGGTTTTTCTTAAAACAGGAGTTGAGGTATCCTGAAAACACCAATACCATAGCCAGCCAGATCAACTGGCTTCTGACGTGGAAAAGGGAAATTAAAGACAGAGGCTATTTTAAAATATTCTTTAATGATATTCAGAGAGAATTTGAAAAAATTAACTGGTATAACTCCCCATACATCCAAAAGGACAAGGTATACCATAAAATCGCTGAAGATTTTAAAAAGAAATACACAGATTATGCACCCCTGGGATTTTTAAATGAAGAGGATGAAAAGTATATCAGAGAAGAAATACATAAAAAGTTTTTGCAGCACCTTCCGTAACCATAAAAGCTTTAGTATAAAACAAAATCCCGGTTATCCGGGATTCTGATTTCTTATACTTTAATTATTTGATCTCCACGGGAACCGAGATTTGATCCCAGTCCATGGTGAATCCGTTACTGTTTACTTTATACATTAAAGTCTCCTGTTTCGCTTTTAACGCTTTTGTTTTTACATCTACGCGCAAAGCATCTTTTCCTTCTTCGTATTTATAAGCGCCCCACTGTTTTGGCTCTTTATTAAAAATCGCAGTCCACGTTCCGCTTTCTTTTGGCATTAAGAAAAAGCTGTACTTACCCGCAGGCAGTTTTTTACCCTGAACGGTAATGTCTTTATCCGTTTCAAAGGTAGTGGCCTCATTGGCACCCGCACGCCAAACCTTATTATAAGGCACCAAATCGCCCCAGATTTTACGATCTTTTACAGAAGGGCTGCTGTAGGCTATGGTAACCGTTGCATCTTTAATCTTTCCTGTGGCCGTAGCCGCAGGGCTGGCAGGTTTTTTCGTGTCCTGTGCAAAAGCGTTTACAGACATCGTCATTGCAGCAACAAGGACGGTAGCAAATCTAAGGATTGTTTTCATAATACTTTTATTTATTTGTTTGTTCTTTATTCTTTATTCTTCACTCTATATCCTTTCCTCTTTGTTCTTCGTTCTTTGTTCTTTCCTCTTCACTCCTTCCCCCATTCTCCGTTCACGAATTTACTGCTTTCGATCTATAAAACAGCAACCCGATGGCCGAAAATATAATGACTGCCGCCGCCCCGATGACATTGAGCCACAGAAAAGAAACAATATCGAGCTGATACACGGCAATAACGGTCATTTCTGATAAAATGGCAGCAATAAATACATTAGAGCCGTTGATTTTCTTATAATAAAAGGCAACCAGGAAAATCCCCAGTATCGGACCGTAGAAAAGAGATCCTAAAACATTCACCGCTTCAATAAGGGAACCCATCTGCGTGGCAAACATGGCGACACCGATTGAGAATAAACCCCATGCTAAAGTGTGCAGGCGGCTGAACTTCAGTTCCGTTTCATCATCAGGAATTTCTTTTCGGAATATCAGATGGACGTCTTTCAGGGAACAGGCGGCCAGGGAATTCAGCGCTGCCGAAATGGAACCCCAGCTGGCGAGGAAAATGACGGCAAACAGTAAACCGATCATGCCTGCAGGCAGGGTATTTTTCACAAAGTACAGGAAAATATAATTGGTATCCGTTTTCTCCGCATTATAGCTGGAATGATTGATCGCTTCCTCTACCCTTCCGTGAAGTGCTTTTACCTCAGTCTGTGTATTTTTAAAATCCTGCACCGCTTTTTTGAGTTGCGGGGAATTCGTTTCCTTCAGCTTTAAAATTTCTTTCGATTCTGCATTAAATTTTATCTGTAAATGCTGATGTTCTTTCTCGAAAACCGCAGCCTGCTGAGGTTGGGTTTGCTTTAAATACTGATAAGAACGTTCATTAAAATAAATCGGAGCCGGTTTCAGAGAGAAAAATGCGAAAAGCAGGGCACCGATGAGAAGAATCGCAAACTGCATCGGAATTTTAACCAGTCCGTTCAGGAGCAGTCCCATTTTGGCGTTGGTATTGTCTTTCGCCGTAATATACCTTCCGACCTGGCTCTGGTCGGTCCCGAAGTAAGATAATGCCAGAAAAAAACCGCCGATCAGCCCGCTCCAGATATTGTATTTATCTTTCCAGTCGAATTCTGTGGTGATGACATTGAGCTTTCCGGATTTTCCCGCCAGGTATAGCGCGTCTGTAAAACCGATTCCGTTCGGCATATTTTCAATGAGCAGGTACCCGGCAAAAGCCATGGTTCCCAGGATAATGAGAAACTGTAATTTCTGGGTATGAGCGATTGCTTTTGCACCGCCCACATAGGTATAGATCAGCAGAATGCCTCCTGTTAAAACATTGGTTAAATAAATATTCCAGTTTAAAACACTCGACAGGATAATGCTCGGAGCGTAGATGCTGATTCCTGTTGATAGGCCTCTAGAAAAAAGAAAAAGAAGTGAAGTGAGTACCCTTGTTTTTTTATCGAACCGGTTTTCCAAATACTCATAGGCGGTATAAACATTTAAGCGCTGAAAAATAGGAATGAATGTGATACAGATTACGATCATTGCCAGAGGCAGACCGAAATAATACTGAACGAATCGCATCCCGTCGGTATACGCCTGGCCCGGTGCCGAAAGAAAGGTAATGGCACTGGCCTGTGTAGCCATAATTCCGATAAGCACGATGTACCAGGGCATTTTATTATCGGCCTTCAGGTAGGATTCGTTGCTTTTCTGGCCACGACCGATGAATACGCCGTACACCACCACTGCAACAAGGGTAAAAATAAGAACAGTCCAGTCTATTGTACTCATGCCCAGAATTTAGTAAATAAATAATAAAGTATGATCTGAACGGCCAGTGCCACCGCTAACAGCAGGTACCAGGTATTCCAGTTTTTAAGTTGATTTTTCATCAGTTCTTCTGTGCAGATAAAAAGTTTAAAAATAAACGGGCCGCCCCGACATTCCCGGCAGGCAGCTGTCTGAAAAATGCCAATGGAGTATAAATAAAATTCCCTTTGCCGTACCTAGCGTATAAAGTAGATCCCCGGAGAGGCTCCTCGCCTGTATCATGCATTTCAAACAGCGGCTCATACGCGCCATCCCACTGAACCGGGAAATAGGCACCACGCTCCTGCACCCAGCCCTTAAAATCTTCCGCCGTAATTCTGTTCGGATCGTTCAGTAATTTATGAGTGGGATTTAAGATTGTAACCGCCGAATTTTCTTCGGTAATCCGTTTGTTCGCAATGCTGAAGTTATACATTCCCAATTGGTCCACCGTTGCATCCTGGTTGGTATTATACTGCATCACCAGATTCCCACCGTCTTTTACGTAAGACCATAAAAAAGGCATCCAGCGGCCCAGCTTTTTCTCCGTATTATTGGCACGGATTCCCAATACGATGGCATCATACTGTGACAGCTTATTCCGGCTGCTGTTTCCGGCAGATCCATCAGGGTTGCCATAGAAATCTTCATCTTTCAGAACCTCTACCTGTATTCCGGCAATGCGCAGAAATTCAGGAATGAAATCGCCTGCTCCTTCTATATACCCCACTTTTTTTACCTTCGCCTGAATATCACCTTTCATAACGGTGACCGCTGCAGGTGCGAAGTATTGTAAAGAGGGTAAATGCGGGTACTGAATGAGCACCTGTTTTTTATGATATGGTACACCATCTGCAACAAAGTCGGCATCCAGTTGTACACGGGTTGAATTGATTGCGGCAAGCTTATTTTTCGGAATTATACAGTCGACCGTAAAATCTTTTCCATTGATGGATTTAAAATCACTGCCGCCTAACCGCTCTCCTTTATACGTCAGGTTTAAAATACCTTTATTGAACTGTTTATCAGAATTAATCTTGACATTTAAACTTAAATGTAGATCTTCATTTTCTTTGGCCAGGTAAAGTGGCTGTGTAAATTTCAGTTCCAATGCAGGAACAATGCGCAGGGCTTCCACCACATCACCGCGCACCGGGTCTAATTTTTTAAACGATAAAGGAAGCTGAACCTGAAACTTTTCCGAACCGATTCTTAAATCCAGTAAAACATAAAGTGGTGATGCTGCCTCGGGTAAACCGATTAAAGTATCACTCGGAACAGAAAAGGTGGCCGCGTTCATGGCCGGTTTTGCCAGCCAGTACGGTTCGGTAAGTGCTGCATCCGCCGGAATCTGAATTTTATGATCTATGGTAATTAAAGAATCTCTTGACAGTTTTCTGTTGAAGCTTTCTGATTGATTTAACCATTTTACATTTTCTAAAACGACAGGATGTGTCGCCCTCGAAATTACATTGAGTCTGAAACTGAGATGATCTCCGACAACTGCTTCAGCCTGACCAGTAACCGCCTCGCCCATAAATCCCGCACAGCTTAAAATAATGCGGTCTAGAGATTTTATTTTATCACTTTTGAGGTCTGCATCCTGTAGCGCCATTATCTTCTTCCGTAAAGCAAGCAAAGCAGGCAAGCTACGTTCCGGATCATTGAAACTGAAAGCGGAAATAATCTTATCCAATGACTGATCGACCTCCGCGTGTCCTCGTGTTGTCCACGTTTTAACAATCCCGTCAAAAAGGGTTGTCTTTGCAGGCTCACCAGCGACATGCGAAAAATATTCGGTTCTGATACCGGCTACAGACTGTGTGCCCGCACCCTGGCTTTTATGTAAGCTTCTGCTTAATCCCGCCAGTTCGCCATAGCCCATTCCCAGTTGCGCATCGTATTGCCCGACGGTAACTTTCAGTTGATTTTCAGCCGTGGTATTCACCGCACCAAACCGGAAAGTATTCCACAGCACACGTTTGGGCTGCCAGGCATTAACATATTTCAGCTGATCCGGGAATGCCGTTTTATCGCCAGCCAGCTTAAAAGCTTTTTCCGCGATCACCGCCGAAGCCGCATGCTGTCCATGTCCTGCCGCCGAAGTCGGAGGAAAACGACAGATGACCACATCCGGACGGAACTGGCGGATTACCCAAACAACATCTGCTGTAATGCTGTCGGCATTCCACTGTTTAAAAGTATCGGTCGTATTTTTAGAGAACCCGAAATCAATCGCACGGGTAAAAAACTGTTGGGCCCCGTCTAATTTTCTGGCCTCCAAAAGTTCATGCGTCCTGATTAAACCCAAGGCTGCCCCCTGCTCTGTTCCCAATAAATTCTGCCCGCCATCGCCTCTGGTTAAAGACAGATAGCCCGTTTCCACATTCTGGTCGTTGATTAACCACGAGAGCAATCCCGTATTTTCATCATCGGGATGGGCTGCCAGGTATAAAACTTTAGGCAGGTGTTTCAGGGTTTTAAGGTCGCGGTAAATGTCAGATGATTTGGAAGGCCGGACCTGCTGGGCCGAACCGGAAGCCGGATAAAAGCCAAGGATCAGTACAATGATTACTTTTTTAAACATTTAGATTTGCTTTGCGGGGCAAATATAAGTAAATCATCTTTCTTTCAAACGTAAAAGAACCGGACTCTGAATTTCACAATATTAAACATCAAAAGAGAACAAAAAATTTTTAAACACTGAAGTTGATTTAAGCAATACACCGCTACCGCACGAATCACCGCTACCGCACGAATCCCTTCGTGTGGTTGTCTGTATATTAAACCACAAAGTAAATCCGAAAGTTTTTTAAACAATTAAGTTATTTAAGTAATATACTTTACACATAAGAAGTACACGGAAGTTTTTTGAAAATCTTTGATCTTCTTCTGAGGTACACTTAATTATGCGGTATTTTTTAAGCTTTTTAAAGGGGTATTTAGTTGTGAGATAATAAATACCACACGATGGAATCGTGCGGTAGCAGTAAAAGTTTTTTTAAACACTTAAGTTGATTTAAATAGTATACCACCGCTACCGCACGAATCCTTTCGTGTGGTTGTCTGTATATTAAACCACAAAGTAAATCCGAAAGTTTTTTAAGCACTTAAGTTAATTTAAGTAATATACTTTACATAGAAGAAGTACACGGAAGTTTTTGAAAATCTTTGATCTTCTTCTGAGGTACACTTAATGCTGTGGTATTTTTTCTAAACTTTCTAAAGGGTACTTAAGTGTTAAAAAAATAAAAGCTAAATACCACACGATGGAATCGTGCGGTAGCAGTGGGTGAACTTAATTCTCTAGTATTGCTGTTAATTTATGATGGGCGCTCCTCATCCAAAACTTCTAAACTTTTAAAACCTCTCAACCTCTTTTTCTGGATGGTTACCGGCCATCCTCTTTTTGCTTCTTCTCTGAAGAATAAGGTGTGCGGCATCCAGCATTTTCATAAGATGAATGTATGGGTTGATGATATTTTTTTCTGGAATGTGATCCGAGATGCCCATCGACAAATAAACCATTCCGGACATAAAGTAATCGAACTCCTTGATGGTGTATTCCTTATAGGCCTGACTGAATACCAATAGCGGATCCAGGTATTCCTGCTCCGAAAGCAAGCCAAACATCACAGGAGTGGAGTTCTCCGGCAGTCTGCTGAAACGATGTTTCTTTTTCTTCAGCATCAGGAGATATCCTGCCCGCACAAATGAGCGCATCGACTGGTGAAACTGAAAGAGCACCGACGGATCTTCCGCAATGAAGCCGTCCTTTTTTATGGCGTAGCGAATGATGTCGTTCAGCCTTTTTTTAGTGGTTACCAGATCATTGAACTGGAAGAAGTTCTCCAACAGCTGTAACCCAGCACGTTTCTTAGGGCCTGTCCAGAAAAGGGTGTCCCAATCTGCTGTATTTTTTTTCATAAAGTTTTTGCAATTTTTTTGAATAATGTAAGAGCTGTCATTGATATTCCTCATCCATTACTGCATGGAATTCGTTTGATTTCCCGTGCATGGTAAAAACATCCGGCGTACACCGGTACGCCGGAGTTTCACACTTAACAGATTAAAATAATAAATAACAATTGTGTTCCCGTGAAAGCCCTGAAGCCGCAATGGATTGTACACTCCACTGTATCGTATCATGATACTTGTATGTTGAAAAAAGCGGCTTAGAAAAGATGGTTGTAGAATGGAAGAACAGCATGAAATAAAACGGCATGGGACTCTACGTTATCAGTAATAGGGGTACTGGTATACCTTACACACAGATAAGAGAGCCCACGCCTAGGTCGTGAGCTTCTTGCCTATTGTCTTGTGTGTTTAAAATTACCAGTTTTCTATTACAAGATTCTAAGCAATAGCTTCTATTTTCTTTGAAGTATCGCAAAGCTACTTTATTGTAGCTTATTTTACAAATGTAAGAAAATTTATTCAAAACGCACTATAAGTCTCCATGAAAAATATAATTATTCATAAAATTTACTAAATGTATAAATGGAGTTCTGAAGAAATAAAAAGTCAAATTGGAATTATTTTTAAACTTTTCCGATTAAGAAAAGGATTATCACAATTTCAATTAGCAAATGAGGTAGATCTTTCTAAAGATTACATTGGAAGAATAGAAAGAGGAAAAACCAATCCCACAATTGAAATCATTGTAAGTATCTGTAATTTTTTAGAAATTGATATAATTTATGTAGTCTCTAAGTTAAATCACTCGCAAATTGATTCCATCATAAATGAGACAATATCTTTGGAAGAAAAATTCAAAAATCAAAATAAGAGAAAATCCTGACGAGTTGGGATTTTTTATTTACGGAAATTTGTAATAATATCGCCTGAAGACTAGCTATTTTTTGTTTTTAGAGTTATTTTCAAACTTAAATAATTAAATGAATTGTAGATGAAACTTCTCCCAAAAATATTATTTATTTCTTTTTCCGCAATGGCATTACAAATGTGTAGAGCTCAGGAAGTAGAATATTCAAGATTTTATAATACAATCACTCCGAAGCTACAGAATGTGGCTGCAAATAAAACCGCATTTAACCATCAAAAATTTTCTGATTTTTATAACTTATTGAAAAGTAGAAATATCAACATTTCAATGTTTGCCTATGACAGTAAAATTTTTGACAGTAAGGACAGTTACCTATTAAGAATCTATTTTACCAGTAATGAAAATAGAATATACGCTGTCAATAATCACTATCAATTTCCAACCATATCAATACTTTTCAAAAATAAAATTCCCGGTGAGATCGAAAAGTTAACAAAACAATATCATGGAGAATGGAATGAGGACATGGCTAAGTTCTTCTCCAATATAGAGATTGAAAAAATAGATTTCTACGGAATTAATGGAATGGAAAGCTTGAATAGAAAAGCAAGATAATCTCCAGGATAAGACATAAGTTTGGAAGCTAGCCTTTCGGTGGCTTTTACTGTTTAATGGTAATTTTTTTCATTATAAAGCTATAAAACTTAGCGGCAAAAAAAACAACTTTAGGCTGCACCAAATTCCCAAAATAATTTTAACTTATACGATATTGAGGCTCTCAAGCAACCGAAAGCTAATAAGCAAATCCAAGTCTGTTTTTAACATGCTTGCTTTCTTCATTTCTCAATTTCTGACTTGTCATGATCTCATGTTCTTTATCTTTCTGCATGACCTTGAACCAACTTATTGCAGGAATCATCCCGTTGGAATGTAATTCCAGCCTTATGATAAACTCATCTGTCGGATTTCGATGGTTGTTAATATATTGGCTCAGTACAGCAGGCTTTACATCCACTTCAACAGCAAAGTCCTTATCTTTTTTATCCTGTCTGCTAACGTACTCATTTAAAAAAAATCCAAAACTAAATGCTTCCTCATATTGGTTGCTATTTATATAATCTTCCAATTGAAACTTGAGCTGTAACAATCTTGAATACATTTTTTGCTTATGCGTGCGATTTTCAAATTGGTTCCGACGTGCTACCCAAAATTCCTCCTCTTCTTTTTTCTCCTTCACGCTCAAAACTTTATCCGCAGGGAAGACAAAAGCATCTGCAAGTTCTTCACCAGTTAACTTTGAAAAATCAGTTCCCTCAATTTTCGTTCTGTTGGTCTTCATCATATTCCTGAATTAATTTTAATGAATTTTCTCCTTCGGTTATCAAATACATTTTGGTTGACTGTAGTCCATACTGTTGTATATAATGTGCTGTAAGCTTTGTTTTTGGCTTTAAGCATACATACCCTTCAAACCCTCTTTTAAAAGCTTCTTTGCATACAAATGCAATAAGGCAACCTGCAATACGGCTGTATTTCTTCGATTTACCTACATTTTCTTTGGAGACCGCCAGAAGCCTGATTTCCAAAGCGTAATCCCGTGGCCGCTCCTCTATCGACAGCAGTCCTATTGGTTCTTCTTTATTCTCTGCTGTTAATTTATAAACATGAAAGTTTTTTTCTTTGTTCCAATTAAAATCAAACCGTTTCGTCTTATTAATTTGCGAAATTTCAGCAGCATCAATTTTAGTTATTGTTGCAGCATGTTTCTCACCTGTAGTTTTATTTAAGACGTACATCGCCTAACAAATATACAAAAAAAGTTTACAATATGTGTAAACTTTTTTTGTAAATTATTCCTTTCCAGTGACTTGTTCGGCTTCAGTAAAGGTTTTAATCGCTTTCCAAAGTCTCCAACTTTAAAGCAAGTCTAAAGAAAAGAATCCTATTTACATGCTCAAAGTCATGACACTTTGAGCAACCGAAATAAAACCTACCTACCCTTTCCAACTTCATCCCTCGTCAGATAAATATAATTAAACATACAAAACGTAGCCGCCGCTCCGAAGGTATGCCATAAAAAGTGGGTTCCGAAGCTGAACCATTCCCATTTATCAGCGATACGGAAGGTCAGGGCCAAAATAAATGACAATACAGCAAAACCTACCCATTGACCGGCTTTCCACTGCGTATAAACCAGGTAACGCAGTACTGAGAAAAGAACCAATGCGGCCATGACGGCATAATTGACGTTGATAAACAGAGAAGGGTTACCGGTGAAAATCCAATTTCTCGACACCAACATAAACACGAGATATCCCAGCACCATTACCCCAGCATAGAACCATCTGGTGCTCTGCACCACAAAATAAAATGCGGCAGACAAACACAGTAACATAATGGGCAGCCAATCCATCATAATAAATACCGGCCAATGTCTGAAGGAATGGTAAACCGTCCCTCCTATCGCACCAATATATAGTAAAGCTAAGCAGTAGGTTAAAAAAGGATATTTTCTGAAATTACCTTTCATTTTAACGGTCCAGAAAATGGCTATGGCTAAAAAAAATACGGCAGTAACGGCATTGAACGGCTCAGGGAAAAGCTGGGCCATATCTGTCTCTTTATATAACATCCCTCCGTCCGGAGGCATCTGGTTTATCGGCATGGTCTTTTTAATTAGAATGATACTTAAAGGCATGCTTCAATTTGAAAAATATGAACACAGGCCATTTTTGCAGACATCCGTAAACGAGTACGAATATGCTTCTTCTAATATAGAAAAAATTATGACCTCATATACTGGAAATGCACGGTTATGTTTTAAAGTTGTTTAAACTTATTCAGAAAAAGAGTTCCGATAAAATTAGCAACTTTGGATAATCTCTTGTATTTCGTTTGTGGTTTATTACAGACAACCACACGAAGGGATTCGTGCGGTAGCGGTGATAATAGAAAAGTTTCAACAGCTTTTTTATAAAATTGTTAATTCTGCCTCCTATACAAATAAACGGATTGCTTTTAAAATTTGCCGGATAATCCTTTTTTTACGTATCCTGTTTTCTTGGATATAGATCAAATACACCATGATTATAATTTTAAAAGTCCTGGTTATAAAACGATTCATATGCAAAAAATTCATCACCGTAAATAATCTTTGTGCGAATGATTTTCTCTAAAAAACTCGATTATGAAATGTTAAGAAAAATTCATTGCTTCAAAACTGAATAATATCCCTTTTTTTATTAAAATTGGAATCAAATTTGTAACCTGTGACCGGGAATTAAATTTTATTAAATAACCATCTGATTCCTGTTGTACTATTGGGCGCCATTGCATAGTGAGGCTTTTTTAAGACACCGGATATTTTAAACCATTAAAGAATAAGTAAAATTCACTTTAAGATCCATGCGAAAAATTATAAGAAATGTATTTTCTGTCTTCAGTTTCAACAATCAGCCGTTTAACAGCAACATATGGAAGCTGAATCCGGGAAAAAGAAAGCGGCTGATCCGGGATCTTATCAGAAAAAATATGGCTGTTGGAAAAAGTCACGGAGAAATTCTGGAAATGTTCGGTTATGATGTACGGATGTATTCTGACGAAATATGGATGTATCCGGTAGATGACAACAGGTCTGGAAGATCCAGAATGCTGTTACAGCTCTACTTCAATGCTGACGAAACCGTAAGTTATGCATTGATCCGAAAAAAAAATCAGATGAAAGATGAAAAACTGACCCTACTGTGGAAATAAGTCTTTTAAAAACTGGATTTTTAAAAAGCTGATGCGGCTCAGAAACAGAATGATCTTGAATGTCCTATTTTTAATAAGAGCTTAATACATCCTAACACTTATCCGATTACAAAACAGCCATTTCGAATGAAGTGGCTGTTTTGCTTATAATAATAGTGTTCATCCATTCCGGACAGATCTATAAAGGGTAGAAGATTTCCAGCCTTTAAAAATCATAACCTATATATAAGGTATGGTTATAAAAAAATATCTTCTCTCTATCCTGACTGAGATGACCTCCTGTTGGCAGGTTTATGGTTTGCTTGTAATGTCCTTTCAGAAAAGCTTCCTGTGGTTTACTGGCGGTTTTCTTTATTTCTTACAGAGAGTAAAAAAAACTTGAAATCATCATTTTGAGAATACAGATACGGATCGGATAAATTGCATTGGATTTCTGTAAATACCATTCCGGCATCAGCTTTTTCAGCATCGAAATTGGTTTCCAGAATCCCCGCCGAAGATAAGCTGAACCATAACTTTCCGTTTCTTCTGCCGTTGAGCCAAAGTAAAACATCTGTTAACAGAATCTCTCTGGTATCTTTTTTGAGATGAAGCTCGCTTATGATCTCCTTTGATAAGGAATCAATATCTTTTAAAGCTTCACGGCGAAATTTCGCCTGATCCCTTTTAATCATTTTAACATCAAAATAACCATTCACCAGTGAGGTATGAAAACTGATCCCGGTCTGTTCATAACTGTCAAGAGGTCTGAAGGTGACATACTCCACCTGATCGGCATGGCTGTTTAGTATGGCAAAGAACTCCGTCTTATTTTCATCTGTCAGACATTCTGTAAAAGCAGTAAGTAATGAATGCTGTGCGTATTCCTGTTCCCGTTGAAAATCCTGATATCTGAATAAGGCGATGAGTTTTTTCAGAACAGTTTTATCATCGATAAGCCATTGTTCGGCATTTAACATTCTGTTTCTGGAAACATACGAGGTTACGTAAGCATAGTTTTTCATAATATATTAAAGGTTTAGTGTTATTTTTAACAGATCCCGGGCAGTGATCTCCGGCAAAAATACTTCCTTATTGTTTCACGGACAAAAAAAGCTTTTAAAACCAATTATTCATAGCATTCGGAACTGAATTCACCCGTCACCTCTGAGTGCCGGATCGGATATATGTAGTAAATGCATCAAATTTTACCGTATCAGAGGTGAAAGGGATGTACCGGCGAAATAATTTTAAAATATGAGATTTCTCATGAAAACAGCGTGTTTGTTACCGGTAATTCATCACCCGGGCATCTGTTTCAATTCCGGCTCTGATATTAAAACATGCTGTATTAAATAACAAAATAATCTATCAATTAGACAATCAATAAAATATTTAAGTAATTCATAATAAATCGACAATAATCACTCAGCGATTTTAAAGCTTTCTATCATAATGAATATCCATATAATTTTAGTAATCGATTTCCCAAAAACAGCATATTCATTACATGAAAAACTACAATGGTATGGAAATTGTAAATTACGAATCACGTTTTACTAATATTATAATAATATTAACATAAATAAATTAATTATCAAAAATTAGTTATGAAATTTAATCTAGCATCTGTAGCCTTAGCGATGGCTATCCCGATGTCCGGTTTCGGGCAAGATACAGCAACTGCTGTTAACAATCAGTACCAAAAAACTGTAAGCGAAGAATCCTTCACTACGTCGCCATTCAATGCCTCTGCAAAAAGATTTAATGACTGGTCAATTTCCGTGGGAGCCGGGGTTCCGCTAATGCAGACCGCAGATCTTACTTCCATAAAAAATGGAAACGGGAAAAACCTTTTCGGATATTCTGCTTATGTGAGTATTGATAAAGCCATTACCCATGCTTTCGGTTTAAAGCTGCAGTATGACAGAGGCGAAACAAGACAGGGATGGTTCAATACCAAAGATGCTGCACCTGCTAATGCTTCTGCTTACCAACAGGTAGCCGGCAGAACGCAGTATGATGCGATCTCAATTTTAGGAGATATCAATTTTTCAAATCTTTTGAGAAGAGTTGATAACCGTTCGGCTTTCAGATGGGCGCTACATGGTTATGCAGGTATCGGTACGCTTGCTTACAAAGCATTTCAGAAAGATGAAGCAGGACAAAGGCTGATGACTGAAGTGAAACCATTTAAATTAAACTCTCTATTTGGACAGGCTGGTGCCGGTCTTAAATATAAAATAAGCAACAGAGTGGATATCGAAGGTAGATTAATGTACGTGATTACCGGAGATGACGAATTTGACGGAGGAGGTGATCACACCAGTGCGATTAACCAACGTTCTGAAAATACTTCAGACAACTTCTTCAATGCAACATTGGGTCTGACTTTCAACCTTGGAAAACACGACAATCACCTGATGTGGCATGACCCTTTACAGGAAATCTACTACAAAATGGATGTTTTAGCAGAGAAGAATCAGGATATCACCGTATGTAAGAGCGGAGACGCCGATAACGACGGTGTTTGTGATGACTGGGACAGACAAATCGACACTCCTGCAGGAGCAAGAGTGGATGGATCGGGAGTTGCCTTAGATACAGATCTTGACGGTGTTATTGATCTTTATGACAAATGTGTAACAGTACCGGGACCTGTAGAAAACCAGGGATGTCCTACCAGCAACCCTGTGGGAACCGTGGATGACCAGAGCAGAGTACTGGAAGGCATCGAGTTCGATTTGAATTCTGACAGAATTTTACCATCCAGCACTCCTATTCTTAATAATGCAGTAAACTACATCAATTCTTCACAAGGAGACTATAGAGTGGTAGGAGCAACGGATACAAGAGGAACTGCAGGATACAACATGAAATTGTCTGAAAAAAGAGCCGGAAATGTTAAGAATTACTTAGTTAAAAACGGTGTTCAGTCAGGAAAATTAGAAGCAGTGGGAAGAGGTAAACAAGATTTGAAATACCCTGAATGTGACCCAGCTACCAAATGTCCTGAGTGGAAAAACAAAGCGAACAGAAGAGTATATTTTGAAGCTAAATAAGATGTCTTCCCTATAGACATCAATGATTAAATAATGCAAAAGAGTTCCGCAAGGAGCTCTTTTTTTATTGACACGGTAATGTTCTCAACTACTCTCTGCCGACCGCTCTTATCTGCAGCTATTGTTGACAACTTACCTTCAATGGCATCCGTATTGCAGGCTTTTCAGAATATTAATATGATTCGTATGAAAAAACTGATTTTAACAGCAGTATGTATGGTTGGACTGTCAGCCTGTAACCAGCCTGCCAAGAACACCGAGAAAAAACCTGCCGATGAGAGAAAAGCAGTAGGTTCCGATAAAGATGACCATGGATGTATGGCCTCAGCAGGACAGACATGGAGTGAACTTAAGCAGAATTGCATCCAGGTTTTTAACGAAGGTTTCCGGCTGAATCCTGTAAATGCTCGGAACAATGCAGCCGTGATCAGTGCATTTGTTCTGATGGGTGATGACCAGAAAAAGGCAGAGCTCTTTCTACCGGACCGTGAAAGTCAACAGGCTGTCCTATTGGATAAGGATAGCAAGGGCATGTATGAGAATGGCCACTACAGCTACGATCCGATAAAATCTGTTCTCTATGTTGACGGTAAAGAACAGTATAAGGGGAATGTAGAATAATAATCAACATTGAAAGATCAGGTCCTACTGACAACTCTCATTGCTCCGGTAATGCACGCATCGGAATAACTGTCTCAGATTACTTATTTTTAAACATAAAATTATCATTTGGCATTAAATATGATTGATTTAGTGCATTATATTAACCTTAAAATTTATTTGCTATGGGAATCAAACCAGGTCCGAAAAAAGTTGCGGAATCAACTGATAAGTTAGATCAACGCCAGAGAGATAACAAGGAAACGCCTAAGAACAAAACCTCGCTAAAACCTCATCACCACAAAAAAGGAGATTAGAACACGAAAGTTTGTTCGTCAGTGCGATGTTACAAGAATAAAATCCCGGCTGCGGCCGGGATTTTCTATGGTTATAGGATTGAAGTTGTTTACAAATACATATCGGCAATTACGCATTGTACTCCCCTTCTTCATCTTTATGCCAGAACTTCACCTGTTTCGCGCTTACTTTAATTAAGCAGATGCCGGGAGTATCGGTACCTTCCGGAAACCACTGGTCCAGGCCGTCGACCCATTTGTCCTTCAGAGTGTCTTTATCCGTAATAATTTCGCCTTCACCGGTACATTCTATGAATAACATATCATCGGTCTGATAAATAAGATTCACGTGGTGGGTCTGCTTAATCTGATTCACCTTGTTGCTGTCTTCGTAGGTGAAGAACCATGAGTCTCCATCATACTCTACTTTTCCGTTGTTGCTCATCGGTCTTGAATGTGATACCTGGCTGTCGTCCTGTGTAACCATCATACAGAAGTCTAAATCTTTCATTTTTTCTGCAATGGTTTTTAATGGTGCTTTTTTCATAATATTTTTTGTGATTATTTGATGTGTACGATTAAGTTCAGACTGTGAAGATGATTAGCCAGTATGCTGTGCTGCTGTCAACCAAAATCCGTACCGATAAATCACAATTCCCCGCTCATCGGTTCCGGGATTTCCGGATAGGTGATATAAAAGCTGAAAGATAGTGATTTCTGTTACCAATCCGTTTCGACCATCAAATATTGTTTACACGGTTACCATGGGCACTCTCCGGTTCCGGAATCATGATCTTCACTTACAAATTTTCCTGTCGGTAGATTTTTATTCAGGATCGTCTTCACTATGGTATGCGCAGCTTCGTCAGGGGTCCCGTTTCCCTTATTATTGGTAAGGTCGGTTTTTATAAACCCCGGATCCACTAGATTAACCCTGAACTTCGGAAGTTGGTTGCCCAGTGAAATTGTATACAGATTGAGTGCAGCTTTGGAGACGGCATAAACCATAAAAAGATTGGCATTTTCGTAATACTTCCAGTGGGTGTCACTATGAAGGGTAAGAGAGCCTATACTTGAACTGATGTTAATAATTTGAGGCTCCTCGGATTTTTCTAGCAGATCGGTAAAAGCCTGCACGACTCTTAAAGTTCCGTATAAATTGGTTTGAAACACTTTTTCAAATTCCGGGACCGTTGCCGTCAAAGCATCTTGTGGCATATTGCCGGTAATGCCGACATTATTGATCAGTACATCTAATTTTTCTGCTTTTTTACCCAGCTCAGCCCGGGCATTTTTCACGGACCTGTCATCGGTAATATCAATGATCAGAAGTTCGGCATTGGTTAATCCTTCTGATTTTAACTGTTCCATTGCCTGTACACCGCGTTCATGACTGCGACAGCCCAGATATACATAAAATCCTCTTTGTAAAAGCTGTTTTGCCGTGGCCAGCCCGATTCCTTTATTGGCTCCTGTAATAAGTACTTTTTTCATTTTTTGCTGATTAAACTGTTAATGCGGCAAAGTTGCACCAACAAAAAATATTTTTTTTTCACATTTGTGAAAAAATGATCAGCGAATACTTTTCCGTACCCTGCTTAAGGATTGCTGTTTCATCCCCAGATAGGAGGCAACATACGACAACGGAATGCGGTTCACCATGTTCGGATACTGTTTCAGGAAAGACAGGTACCGCTCTGTGGTATCTTCTGAAATCAGCGAACTCCTTCTTTCGAGCTTTTCCGATTTATGCTTGATGATGATCTGTTGGATGATGTTATTCAATTCAGGGACAGATTGTAATAATCCGTTCCAGTCTTTTTTTAAGAAGGCAATGAGCGAACATTGGGTAATGGCCTGTAAATTGGCAACCGGGCTGATGTTTTTATCCGGGTGATCCCAATCTGAAAGCCAATGATTTTCCTGAACAAAATAATGGGTGATCTCATCTCCTTTATCGTTATCAAAATATACACGAAGAATTCCGCCGGCAACAAACCCCACGTATTTCGAAGTTTTTCCCATTTCCCAGAAATGGTCGCCTTTTCTGAGTTCCAGATTTATCGATTGACTCATCATCAGATCAGTCTGTTCCTGGTCCAGGTTTCCGTATTGCGACAAGAGGTCTGTAAATTCCTTCATTCTGCAAAGCTAGCCAATTCAGAGCAACCGGCAGCATCATAAAGCCTGACATAATAAGGCTCACTGAATAAAAACCCGACAGTGAAAATATCCCAGAGAACAGGCAGCCTTCCTACTACCCTTTCAGGCGATGATATATACTCCACTTTTTAGGCTTCATTCCAAAATGCTGCTCAAACAGTCTTCCGAAATAACTCAGGTTGGTAAAACCCAACTGGTATCCGGCCTCAGTGACCGAAAGATGATCATACCGCATTAATCTTGCTGCCTCCTGTATCCGAAGATACTGACTGTATTCATACAATCCTTTTCCGAAAACCTGAGTAAAGAGTTTCCGTAGTTTGAGAACATTCATACCACCGATTCTCACCAATTCATCCTGTGTCAAAGGCTGTGAGACTGAAGCGGCAATAGCATTCCGGACGCGGTAAAGAGAGACTATTTCATCACTACGGAGACTGTGATATCTTACAGTCTCCCGTTCAGAGAGATTCTTAAAAAGCAGATAAAGCAGTTCCAGTGCTTTCAATTTATAATAAGCTTCGGAAAGTATACCTGATGCAGGATCAGTGGCGATCTTACTGACAAGATCAGCCATATCCGGAGACATAAACTCCTCTATCAGGAATGTTTTTTCATCATTAAAAAGATAACTGAACGTTTCCCGGGCCCGGCCGAGAAAATCCCTGAGAAAATCGAGTTCGATAAGTATCGTAATCTGCGTAATCATAAATCCTTTGGGAAATACCACTTCACTTTCCAGGTGAAAAGGCGTTATCCGGACGTGAGGCTGGGCTTCGGTAAATTTTTCTATATTCTGATTACCGGCTGAAGGATGACTGATGATGTTCTGGAAAGAAAAAAGCAAACCTTTTTTAATCATATCCATAGGTTTTCTTCTGTAGGTAAATGTTTTTTCCGCAATCATCGAGCGGATCATCACAACCATTTCCGGAAGCATATCTGCAATATGAACCTCGTTAAGACTCAGAACATCAATCGTACTGCGCAGTTCGGATGCCGGTATTCCCAATTTTTCCGCCAGATCAAGCATCTGCTTTTTGTTATCAGGAAAATTCATTTTATGGACTATTTTTATTCTGGAGAGGGCTATTTTATGCTTAAAGGTAAAACTAAATTTGCAATAATCATTTAAAAGTAACCTAATGAAAAAAAATATTTTGATATCAGGAGGAGGGATTGCAGGATTAACTGCGGCAAAACTCCTGTCAGGACAGGGCCATCACGTTACAGTGGCAGACAGGGCTCCATCCTTTACCACAGCCGGCTTTCTGATCTCCCTGAAGAGTTTTGGAGTGAGGATCATGGAAGAACTCGGACTGACAGAGGAATTAAAAGCAGCCTCCTCTCCCTCTGAGTTTGTCAGTTTTTTAGAAAAAGATGACCGGATTATTCAGCATCTCAGCTATGAAAAAATGAATAAAAATATTGAAAATTCAATACTGATTTCGCGTGGAGGTCTTCACAATGTCCTGTATGATAATTTAAAACACCAGATCAATATACTTTTCAATACAACGATTTCGGACCTCCGTTCAAAAGGTGATACTACCGGTGTGACATTTTCTGACGGGTCAGAAATGGAAGCTGACCTGGTAATTGTTTCAGAAGGTCTGCGTTCTGCCACCCGGGAACGCTATTTTACGGATTCCGGAATGGAAGATTTCAATACACTGTATATGGGAGGACGGCTGCGGACACAACATTCCGGTACCGTGGGTTCTTTTAAGATTTATATTGATGTGGATAAAATGCTCTCCATCTACCCTATTGCAGACGATGAAATTGCTATTCAGTGTTATCTTCGCCATAGCGGTGGTCCTGTATCATGGGACAAACCTGCAGAATTATTGCAAAGTTCATTCAGTTCATACAGCTTGGAAGTACGGGAGCTGCTCAGTCGTTTCTCACAAAAGGGGAACATATTCATTGATAAAATGGGAATGGTTAAAGTATCTGACCTTGTTAAGGGAAACATTGTTTTGCTGGGCGACGCCGGGTATTGTCCGACTGCCCTTTCCGGGATGGGAGCATCGCTATCCATCTATGGTGCGAAGGCCTTATCTCATTTTATCAGCAAAACACCTGAAGATCTTAGATCCGCATGCAGCAACTATAACCAGTGGATGCAGCCGGTCATCCATAAATTCCAAAGCAATGCCCGAAAGAACGCAGCATCTTTTATCCCTGAAAATGAGCAGCAGCTTGATCAGTTTGTTACCTCTTTCAAAGCAGCATCTGACATCGAAATTAAAGAGATGATGACCGATCCGATCGTGCTCAGTGAAGATCAGTTCAATTTTAAAATCAGTTGAGTAATGACTTTAAAAAAAATATTTTCCGTCGTCACCGGATTCGTAACCATCGGGCTTCTGAGCTCCGCTTTCGCTAAAATACAGGGCTTGCTGGTTCCGGCCTCCATGCACCTGTTTGATCAGGAAACCTGGAATTTCTTCGATACCATCCAGCTGGTCATCAAATTAGGCTGTGTTTACATCAGTTGTATCACCGGAGGTCTGATCACATCTCTTAGCGGTGGAGAAAATAAACAGCATTACATGGTGGGAATAAGCATTATGCTGGTGGTAGGCTGGCTGTGGATAAGCACGGTTCATCCTACGTGGTTCTGGCTGACATTGCTGGTGGGTATTCTTCCCTCTGTTATCCTGGGAAGCAAAATGAGACGGACAGCCCATATTAAATAATGCTATGCTGACTGCAACGAATGGCAGGAAGATGGAATCTATTCCGGTTCAATCTCCATCTTTATCAGCAGATCATCCTGAACAGCCAGCTAAAAACACGGCTTATCTTTTTTGGAGGTAATACCCGATACCGATCATCAATATTGCAGGTAATAATACCATTAACCCTTCTCTGCCAATGTACTGATTCAGCAATAAAGCAGCTGAGATCAGGATCCACCCTGATAACAAATAATAATTGGCTAACCGTAAATTCCGGTATTCGGGATCATGTTTTCGGTAAGGAATGATGATAAAGCTGATATGGGCAAGAATGGCTCCGTTTAAAATATCGATAAAATGATGCTGATACGTGGTCAATGTTGAAATTCCCAGCAGAATCAGCCAGATCATTAAGAAGATCCGCCATTTTGATAGATCTTTAAACACCGACCAGAATATAAAAGCAAAAGCAATATGCAGTGACGGGGACTGGTTGAAAGGCGAGTCGAATGCTTTCAGAAACGAAAAAGGAAGATTCAGAATATGATGTGACACTTCAGGCTTTACAAAAGAAAACCGTAACGGTACTGCAACGAAAAATATTCCTGCAGTCACTGTAACAAAGAGCATCCTCCATGTTAATATTTTTAATTGATTTTTATTTTTACAGGAAAAAAATACCAGGCAGAAAAAAAGCCCGCTTGCCATATACGGAATGATCGATAAAGGTACGAACGGAATCGATTTTTCAAAATCAAAAGTAAATGACGGCACAAAATCTAAAGAAGACGCATACCAGGTGCAGAAATTATAAACACCCATAAATACAAGCGTACAGAGGCTTAATGCAAATGCCTGCTGTCGGATCCTTAATTGCTTTTCAGTCATTCGCTTATTTTATCGTAATCCTGTTTTTTGCTTCCAACTGTTTCGGAAATCAGATCTATGTTCATTAAAATCTTTTTGATATTGGTTAAGGCTTCTGTTTCTTTATCATTTTTTCCATGACCACCACTTTTACAATCCGCATCGATCACTTTAAAATCGGGATCTTACAGATTTCTGAATTTATTATCAATAATAGAAATGCTGTCTCAAAAGAAGAAATGCTGTTCCGATAACTTTTTACAAATAATGAAGTTGTCGAATAGCAGTGCAGAATTTTGAGACAGCTGGATTTACAAATTTAATCTATTGATTATTTTACTTTGTAGCCAAAGTATTGATGTAAAATGGAGATAAGTAATAAGACGTTAAATTAGATGGCGAATTATTTCTTGACACATAAACCTGAATGACATAATTTTGATTAGTGGCTACGGTAGATTTTGCAACATTTATTGAAACAGTCTGGCCACTGCCATTGTTGGTTATTAATCCAAATGAGTCCCTGGGGCCAGCAGCAGCACTGCTTAAGGTACTTGGCAATGCAGTATTTCCAGGTGTTAGCTTTACTATCACATCACATTGCGCAAGCGTATTGCTGTTACCCTGAGCATTTAAAATGCCAGTCATAACAGTCTTTATATTAGTTCCTGTTGAAACTACAAGATTCTGTCTTAAAGCTGTAACCTCTGTCCAGGTATCTGAGCTATTCGGAAGAAGATTCATATCGAATTGTGGTGCTAAGTCCAGTGAAGTATATTCGATAGTTGTACCACCTGGTCTTTGAACCTGAAGAATTCTCCAATCTGGTGATATAGGTGTGCCTAAATTCAGATAAAGACCTGGACTTGCAAAATTTGCATTGGTATTGTAAACCACTAATCCATTAGCAGGATTGAGTACCGTTGTAGCATCTGTTGCACTTGTTAATGCCACACGAGGGGGCAAAAACCCTTTATTAGTAGAAGAAAGCTCCATAATCGAAGATTGATCCGGAGTACTGGTTCCGACACCAATTTGTGCCATAGCAACTGTATTTAAAGTAATACACGTTGCAAATAGTAATTTTTTTTTAATCACTTTATACTTGTTAAAAATTTGTTAAAAAACAAAAATAGCTATTTAAATTTAATCAATAAAATTTAAAGTCTTCTAACTAGTAAATATTTAAATCAATAAAAATTTTACATCTATACATCTCGTTAATATGGATATTTTATTTATTCCTATATATTTATACGACAGTGAAAATGGTATATTACTGCACCAGAGGTTCAACATCATGGAGCTGATCTATTTCAGGTATTCAAATGTATTTACGGTTTTAAATTTTGGGCTTCTTTTTAAAAAATCCATAAAAAATGCAGGGTGGGTTCCGCCCATCAGTATAAAAATCCTATCATTTCCGCTAACAGGAATCTTGTTGAGGTTTAAAAACATCACTGGATTTCTGGTAAAATTCCCTGCCTCATCTGCGCCTTCGTGATAATTTTACTGGAATTGTACAGCAGTAAATCGGCATTAAAATTAATGAGACTTTCCAAATATTAAGGATGGTTATTTAATTTGAATAGATCATAAAAGGAATTCCGACCTCCGGATTTTTCGCATCATTTTCATCATTTAACCCAGCATATTTTTTTAAGGTAGCTGTATCCGCACTGTTAACAACGTTTATATTGTAGTTATACCCTTCCTTAAAATCAATTCCGTAAATTTTTTTCGCTCCACTGAGCCGGCCCACTTCATAAGCCAGCAATTCTCTTTCATCGGGTTTCAGGAATCTCTTTTTGGGGTTTTTGATATAGTCCGCATAAGAGCTCTGTCGTACACTGTCATTTTCAGGCAAATCTTCAATAACAATGATCGTCGGTTTAAATTCAGCCAAACGTTTGGCCAGCTTTTTAATCTCAGACTGATTTTTTTTTGTCATTTTCATCGAAATCGGTTGAATTTGCATCAGAGGTTTCTCCCATATGAAATGTGGCAACATTCAGTACGGGAATGGCATCATCAAATTTGGTTTTATAAATATTCTGTTTTTCGTAGGGTACGTTCTGTGAATAAAGAGGTACTGCAATGCCCAGCAGTAAAAAGGTGAAAAATTGATTCATTTTATGTGATATGGTTATTAGGATCATTGAATATTTCTTTATTTTCTTTTGTATAAAGTCAGAGTCTGTTTAAAATTTTCGTCATTTATAGTTTGGGGTCTTTTCCGTCAAAGCTTAATAGCATTAGGATTTTGGTATGGTTTACCGGAATAATAATACCCAGAATTCTTCCTTTTTCAATATTCTCCTTCAGGGCAATCATATCAATTTGAATGGGACTCTTATTCGCATTGATTACATATTTCATTTCTCCTTTTTCGCCATCATGGGGTCTGCCCCGGATTGTAAAATTCTTCCCGCCAATTTCTCTCCGTTTACAGTATTCGATATATATCCGTCTTTTGTAAAAACGGCTGCACTTTTATTGCTCCAGAAGTCCGTCATTTCCCAGTTTCCTGCTATGTCAAATTCCTTTTTCTGAGCAAAAATATTCAGGTTCAGGATTAAAATAAATAAGATAAATATTTTTGAGGTTATGATGCTGAAATTCATAGTCAGATGATGGTTAGACGATATTATGTTTAGATTTGCCAAATATATTAATTCTTGTGATTGTTCCTGGAAATTTTTACCCTGTCTTCCTCAAATCCGCTTTTTTCATCAGTATAACTTGCGAGTATACCGTAAGCTGACTGAATTTCTCTGATTTTTTATATTTGGCAAATCTAAATACTTCCCTTATTGTCAATTCATGACCCGGCTTTATCAATACAAGTAACAGTCCAGCTATAATTAAACTGTTGTTGCTATTCGGCAATCTGTTAGCATAACTATAAGCAGCTATTAATCACTTTTTTTAAGGATCTGAAGTTTTTCACTTTAGAAGATCGGCTCCCTGCATTTTATTCAGGAATGCAGATACGGCATCAAATACGGCGTCAGGATTCTCCTCAAACATATAGTGGCCGGTGTCCGGCAGGTGAACCAGCTCATAATGATCAGCTGACTGTGGAAGAGCATACTGGTAGAATCCATATGAGACATTGCTGGCAATCCCCAAAACCGGTAAAGTTAGTTTTTTATAGCCTTTACCATCTTCAATATCCTGGTTGAAAGTCTGATACCATGCATTGGACGCCCGGATACGCTCCGGCTGATTGTACACGGCAGCGTAGACTTCCTTTTCAAAATCGGACATCCGGCTTTCATCGGTCATGACATAGCTGAAAAGCCAGTCGAGTAAATACCGGTACCGCCCTTCCAGGAGTTTCTCGGGTAATCCTTTGATCTGGTTAAAGCCCATCCACCAGGTATAAGGCTGTTGAGGATTGATTTTATCCGTAAAAGTTCCTGCGGAAGGGATCAGGGGCATCTGAAGAATCCCTTCGTCGGGGTGGAGGCCGTCCGCAACAATGAGACCGCTTACCGTCTCCGGAAAGTTCTGCGCCAGGCTCATCGCTACCATACCGCCGATATCATGCCCCATAACAAAAGCCTGTTCCAGGCCAAGTTTCAGGATAAGTTCGTGGATATCTGCAGCCATGGTCTTTTTATCATAGCCCGAAGCAGGGGTGGCAGAACTGCCCATTCCCCGGATATCGACAACGATGACCCGATAATTTTCAGCCAGCCGGCAGGCGATCGTACGGTAGGAATACCAGGTTTGCGGCCATCCCGGGAGGCAGATCACGGGTACGCCACTCCCTCCATCTACATAATGAAGCTGTATTCCGTTTACTTCAATGATATGACTGGTGAATCCGGCCCAATCAAGGATAAGGGCTTCGTCTGTGTATTGGTTTTGCATTTATACAGGTTTGATTAGATATGAGATGATCGTAAAGTTTCTTCAGCATTTTGCCACTTTAAGCCAGGGTACCGCGCATTATCCAGCTGACCATGATGGGCGGCAAACATGCTGTACAGGTACTGCATCTGTTGCCAAGCCGGATACAGTTCCCGCTCACCTTCGGGATGCGCTGTGCGTACTTTCTGAATCGTTTCCGAAAACTGCTCCAGGGAACCCTGGTTCTGAAGCTGAAACGGTGTCCCGAATATTTTTCCACTCAGCCTGACAAGATCTTCGGGACTTACCCTGAAGCCGGCAATGCGTAAATAACGCGGGGCAGTGTCGTCCAAAGCTGCTTCGGCCGTAAAAGCGGCTGTATCTTCAAGGGAGGTGAAATCTATTTTCCAGTCTGCCTTGTCGTCATAAAAGGCAATAGACTGTTCTTTGGTATTCAGAAGTGGTATTCCGAAACGCAGTACATAGGAAAAGGCTCCGTTGAAAACAGAAGTCAGCCTGACAGGACGTTTTTCTGCAAGAGCGGTAAATGTTTTCCGTAAATCAAAATTCCGGTTGCTGCCTTCTGGAAGCTGGGTGTAATCGGTACAGAAATCGGAAGGGATAAAGCGGGGAACACCTGCTTCTACTGCGGCATCCAGCAGTTGGGTCTGTACCTCTACGATGGTTTCTTTCAATCCTGCAAGCGCGGAGACAACACAGGAGACGCCTGAACAGGCAGCCGCGAGCTGGGAAGAATTGCTGAAATCGACAACCAGCGTCTCAATTCCCGCCTCTTTCAATGCTTCTGTTTTTTCCGGGTTGCTTTCCGGACGGATGAGTGCTCTTACATTTGCTCCTCTCGTTTGCAGTTCCCTGCAGATCTTTTCTCCCAGGCTTCCGGTAGCACCGGCAACTAAAATTATATTTTTCATAATGCTGATCTTGTTTAATGATCAAAACTATGAATTATCGGAAAGGCTCGAACTACCAAATGGTAGTTTCGTATTAGCGGATATTTTTCCGTATACGGCTCAGGGCGTTCGGAGTAATTCCCAAATAGGAAGCGAGCTGCTTAACGGATATATGCTGCATAAATCCGGGCTGACGTAAAAATTCAAGGTAACGTTCTTCTACCGTCATGGTCTGGAAGCGGATGATTTCATCAATCATGCGCATGGCCATCGTCTCCCATACTTCCCTTCCGAACTCCTGCCAGGCAGGCAGCTGCCGGTAAAGCAGTTCCATCTCTGCCCTTTCAATATAACACAGTTCAGTGTCATCAACAGCTTCGATATTGAACCGTGTAGGAGCCTGCAGTTTAAAGCTCGATATTTCCGTAAAAAATTCCCCGGGCAGTACAATCCAGGCTGTGAGATCCTGATTTTCACCATAAATAAAACGGAGTGCGCCGCTTCTTACATAATAGTACCGGTTGGCAATCTGTCCCCGTTTCAGCAAAAGCTGTTTTTTCCGAAGCGTCTGTGTACGGAATTTAGAAATAATTAAAAACAGCTCCTCTTCACAGAGATGACGGGTATGGGTTTTAATAAAATCAGCAAGCTCTTGCATAGAATGAGTACAGGTGACAGAAAGGTAATCTGGACAAATGTATTATAAATTTTTTGGAAAAGATCCTCCTAACGACGTGCTTTTATTTTTAGTGATCAATCTTAATTAAATTCACTTAATAGTTCATCATGATATGCCGTTTTTGAGATTGTAATTCCTTTGGTGCCTCATTCTTCTTCAGCTATACCTATTATTTTTTGCTGTTATCCTAAAAGTCTTCTGTAATGATCTGTTAGCATTTTTATTAAAAGTATGGTGTTACAGAATTGTCAGGATATAAAATAAATACCGCAAAACACCTATATAAAAATAGGGTTTTTACTGAATTAAAAATAAATCGAAATTTTTAAATTAGCCACTAAAAATCACACATGAAAAAAAATTATGTGGCTGCCTTACTATTATGTACAGCAAGCGACTTTCATGCCCAACAGGAAATTTACTTCAATATGATGAAGCAGGTAATCAGCGGTATCAAGGTCCTGATACAAATGCCAAAAGTTAAAAGAATTATTTAAAAATCATATTGTTCCATTTAATACTAAACTTCTACAAGAGTAGGTACAAAAGAAGCTGTATCAAGTGCGAAATATTTATTCTTCCGCTTCAAAGACTCAAGAATTAGCTATTTATGGGATCCTAATTCATCACGGAGCTATCCGAAAATTAAGACGACTTATTCTAAAAACGGCAAAATTAACGTATGAATATTTTTAAAGAACTTATAAAAGCAATTACCCCGTTTCTGCAAGAAAACGGATACCGTAAAAAAGGAAGTACTTTCTACATCAAGTCAGACAAGAATTATGGAATTGTCAACTTTCAGAGAAGCCAGGATATGGATCAAGAAATAGTGAAATTTACCATTAACTTAGGGATTTATTCTGATGTCTTGGGGAAAATCGTAGATTGGGACTATGATACTGCGGCATTGCCAGAGGTATGGTCATGTCACTGGCAATCCAGAATCGGATGCTTTAGACCAGAAAAACAAGATTATTGGTGGAAAATTCAAGCAGGAGATAGTCTGGAAGCTGCAATTTTGGAGGTAAAGGATAATATTCAAAATATCATAATACCCGAAATATATAGGCGTATATCTGATGAAGATCTTATGAATAGGTTACTTACTAATGATTTTACAAGTTCTACAGATCTGGATCATTTTAAATATCTAACTATATTTTTGAAAGAAAAAGGAGATATTGAAGTTCTGAATGACGTAGTGGAAAAATTTATGCTGGGACCGGACGGCAAGAAGTGCTATGATATCGCTACAGAACATCTGGAGGACATTGATTATAACTTTATAAAAAACGATCCTCAGAATTAGTTCAGGTTTATACTATAACGGCTTTGACCAGATACATTTAATTATCAAATAGCATCTGATGAAATAAATTATAGTAAATAATTATAGAGAATTTCTAAACCGAGATATTTTCTTTATTCAGAAATCCTTGGCTTCTTATCAGAATGATAAACTATTCATGTGAAAAATTACTAATATTAAAAAAAAATTATGTCAATGACACAGCTCGCTTTTTTAAGAAAAGCTGACATCCCAACCAACCGACAAATTGAGGAGATCATCCAGCGACTGGGATATGACTTCAAGATACTGAATGAACCTGATAAGAAAATAGAACAGGGCGGATTAGATTGCAGTATTAACGGATATAAGACTTATTTTGAAACCTATATCGACACAGCCAGTAGCGTAATATCCGAAAATGAGGCCGACTGGATTATTAAGGATATAACCCATGAAGACACTGCCATTTCATTTATATGGAGTGCGGACTATGCAGCAGGCGCCTGTATAGGTCTTATTTCAGTTGCGTTGATCGACTTAAACAATGCTTTGGTTTATTATTTAGATGACCAAATGAAATATTCAAGAGAAATGTTAGTGGAGGAAATGCCGCAATTCTTGGGAGAACTTGGCAAATAGGGTGTTTGAAACAAATACAACCAACAAAAATATATTCATAAAAATTAAAATATGGCTTGCTTAGGAGTACTTTTTTCGCTTGACGAACAAACAGTCTTAAAACTAAAATCTTTTAAGTCTGACGAGGACAGGCTGGAGTTTCTGCAAGAAGATATTGAAAGTTCATTCATGGCAAATGAGCCTGAAAGATTTGCAGAACTTGACCAGGCGTGGGATGGGTTGCACAGAAGTTTAACAGACGGAAAAACTGAGTGGGATAATGGAACCTTTCCACTGAACCACGTCATTTTAGGAGGACAAAGAATTTATTATAAAGATGACTATATTATGTCTTTAAAAACACCAAAACAGGTCTTAGAAATAGCGAATGCTGTTGAAAAACTCTCCAAAGATGATTTAAAAACCGGTTACCATAAAATTCTTCCGGACGATAAGGATTATGGCGAATTTTTAAGTGAAGAAGATTTTGAATATACATGGACATGGTTTAAAAACTCTGTGGAATTCTGGAAAAAAGCAGCTTCAGAAGAGCGTTTTGTGTTGTTTACAGCCGATCAATAAACACACAAGTTCATAGTGTAAATAAGCCCACTAAATAAAATTCATGGATTTTAAACCAAATTGTAGGAGATTTCATGCACTAATATAAGGGAAAGGCTAACATTTTAACTTACACACTTTATGGGATAGTGTCAGTATAAAAAAATTCTCAAAACCTTGATAATCTCCTTTATTTATCCTTTTATGAAAAAAGTTCAAATAAATTATTCACAGTTATTGTTTTTATACGCTTATCTCAGATTAATTAATCTCTCTCTTGACAGAAACAGTATGGACTACATGGGATGAGCTACAAAATTATTTTAAAAATATTATATCACCCTCTAAAGTTGCCCAGTATCTTATCAATAGCTTTAATTTGCCTAAAACAGACTTTAAAAATTTCAATTTTATACCCGGAGAAAAGTCTGTATTCACCAGACTAAAATTTGGTCTATTTAAAACATTTTCGTTACAACAAGATGAAGTTTTATATTGTTGCAAACTTTTATATGATTTTGATAAAGTACTGAATTCGGATACCAAAAAATATCATTCAGGAATCGAAAAAATCAGAGTGAATATAGCAATATATAATATGAATATTTTAAGTAAAATGATCTTATCAAAAGATCTAAATCGACTTATGAAAATTGAACACTTTTGGCAAAATGAAACGAATGATATTTCTGAATTAGATGAGTTTATTCCTAAAGATCTTGTATAAACCTAAGCCTAACTTTACTTTAACACTCATATAAAAGTAATCATCCAGAGTGATTCTATAGTTCCTTATAACGAATAATAGGACTGGATGAATTGAAAAAAATTAAACGATGGTGATGTGTTTGACTTTAAGCTTCCACACTTTTAATAGTAAGCAACCTGAATCAGCAATCAGGTTGCTTAATAGTGAGATTATTAGCTCTCATCCTTAGTGTTCTTTACCAGACTGATTCCTGAAGAAAAAAATAAAAGGGCAATAATCCCCACAACGATAAGAGATGTACTGCCGACACCTTTATTGATAAGGCCGTTGCCCACATAAATTAATCCTCCGATTCCAAGAACGGTCAATACCGTACCAAATATTCGCTTGACGTTCATAGTTTAATTTTTTTAGCAGTTAATATTAAATTGTTTTACTTATTATTTATTTAGCAGAAAATTTTCCATTGATTTTGTCAAATCAATTCTCTTGCCAAGTCTAGGGTCCGAGTATACTGTCCAGCTGATTTTTTCTTTTTGCTACTGTATTTTATGAGAGGTCAGGAGATTCTCTTTTTTCTTATATTGAAAACAGGCGGAAACGTACTTAAAAAGTATCTACTAATAAATTACCCATTATATCGTATGACATGATTAATCCGCCATATTATATAATGAATAGTCAGGGTACGATTTCAGGTTTGCTTCTATCGCACTTCATCGTGTCATTCCGGATCACCCAAATCTAACGGATGATTTAAAATAAATTTTTCGTAATAATGTCTTTTTTGATTAATTTTTTTTTATAAGCTTATTGCACACCATAATAATCTTAATTGCTGCTCACCTTCCCGATTTTTTTTTGTCAGCAATCCCCCATTAACAGTACTTCTTATCTTATGCCGACAACATGTATTTCATTACAGAAACGGAGCTTTATAATCAGTCGGTTTAAAAGAAGTAAAGAGTTTTAAGGTAAGTTTGGACGTACAACCGGTAGCCGGTGGCACATCCTTTGAAACATACTTATGCATGACACCAATTACATCACAACCTAAAAATATCTTTGAAAATGACCAGGGAGCTATAGACGAGTTCAAATCATTTGTAGACCAGGTCTCTTTCCCATGCGTGGCTGCGAAAGCTGCCCTTCAAAAAGATCAGATGAAAATTTTCTCTGCCGGTCATATCGCCTGTCCCAGAAAAGACAGGGAAATTCTGGATTTTATCCACACGTTTGTTGATCAGTACCGCACTGCTGAAAATCACTTTCACACCGTCTGCATCATTTTTCCTGAGGCCACAGATCTGAGCGAAGAAATGTTCGACCGTTTTATGTGGATGCGTCTGCAGGCATTATCTGACCTGGATGCAGAAATGTATCCGTATGATCACAGGGTTAATCCTGATCCGCAGTCAGATCAGTTCAGCTTCAGCTTAAAGGAAGAAGCCTTCTTTGTGATAGGCCTCAATCCGCAAAGTAGCAGACCGGCAAGACGTTTTAAATATCCGACTCTGGTTTTTAATCCCCATGCCCAGTTCGAGGAGCTAAGAGCGCTGAAGCGATATGACAAGATGAAAAATATCGTACGGAAAAAAGATGTAGCTTTGAGCGGATCTATCAATCCCATGCTGAATGATTTCGGGGATTCCAGTGAAGTGTATCAGTATAGCGGATTAAGATATGATCACAACTGGCAATGTCCATTTAAATATAAAAATATATGAATACAATACCTCCAAGGAGTGGTACCGCATTTGTCCTGAAAAAAGGACAACGGGTAAAAATTACTGATATACAGGGTGAGCAGGTTTCTGATTTTATCTGCTTTAACGAGCACGACACAAAGGAATACCTGTCTTCCGGAAGAACCATCGATTATGCCGAAACAATTTTCCTGACTACAGGTGATCCGTTCTATTCCAACCGGAGTAATATTATGTTCAATATTATTGAAGATACGGTAGGCCGTCATGACTTTTTACTGACTCCCTGCAGTGCTGATACATTCAGAATTATTTATGGAGATCAGAATCCGCACCGGGGCTGTTTCGGAAATTTATGTGAAGCGTTATCACCTTATCACATACAACCTGATGATATACCGATATGCTTTAATATATTCATGCACGTTGCTGTTGACGGTGATAGTGGTAAAATATCTGTTTTGCCGCCTAAGAGTAAAGCCGGAGATCATATCATTATTGAAGCCGAGATGGACCTTATTATCGGAATGACTGCCTGTTCTGCTGAAATGTCGAACAATTATTCGTTTAAACCGATCGGCTACCAAATTGAAACGACCTGATCAGCATATGGAGATACACAATCCCGAACATTCTGATCATACCGACAGTCCTGATGTCAGGACCTATTTCTCATCCCCTTTCCATGATGAAAGCAATACAGCTTTTGCACAGCTCATATCGGATGCAGTCCGGGGAATAAATTCTCTTAAACCGTCGGATCGCAACAGCAGTTCTTTCTTGGGTAAGAATCCCGATCTTACCGTCAGCAGAGCATCAGCCCAAAAAGCAGTGCTGAAACCAAAGGGTGAACCGTTCAGCCAGGTTTTAGATGATATTATTTCAACCTTTGAAGGATTACCCAACTGGGGACATCCCCTGAATATGAGCAATATCTGCCCCCAGGAAAACTATGCAGCGATAGCCGCCTCTATGCTAACGCAGATATTTTCACCTAATATCCTGGAGGCGGAGTATGCATGGAATACCTCGAAAGCCGAACTGGAGTCTTCCGCTATTTTAGCGGATATGGCTGGCTGGGAGGCCGAAAAATCAGGAGGAATATTTACGTATGGAGGCTCAGGATGCTGGATGTACCAGATGAAGTATGCCTTAAGCAGGGTTCTACCGGGCTCCAGAGAAAAAGGGATCAGAACTGATGTTAAGATCATATGTTCCGAGCAGGCACATTATGCCATGTTAAACAGCGCAGACTGGACCGGTCTTGGGATGAATAACATCATTACCATTAAAACACTGCCTGATTCAAATACAATGGATACTGATGATCTTGAAAGGGTTCTGAAAGAATGTTATACGAATAATATACCCGTTGCATCCGTTATCTGTACCATGGCAACCACTGACGCATGTGCCTTTGATCCTGTGAAAGACGTAAGAAAATTACTCGACCGCTATCCTAACCGTCCTGAATATGGAAAGGCATTACTGTACTGTGATGCTGTGATCGGATGGTCCTGGCTGGCTTTTAAAAATTACGATTTTGAGCTTAATCCTCATCAATTTTCGGGGCCGGTACTGAGATCTGCTCGGAAAAATTATGAAGCAATCCGGGAGATCAGGTATGCTGATGCGTTCGGGGTAGATTTTCATAAAAATTTCTCTCCCCTGACCAGCAGCTTATTTATGTACAGAGATAAGAATGAATTTGAAAATCTTCTGAAACGCGAGAGTTCAGCTTATCTGCAGGAACGTGGCGATTATAATCCTCATAACTATTCTCTGGAAGTTTCCCGCGCGGCGAGTGGCTCCATGGCGGGATGGGCAACACTGAAATTTTTAGGGGCCGAAGGTATTCAGCACGTTTTGATCCATGGGCTCAACAATAAGCAGTATATGATGCAGGAGCTCGACCAATATCAGGACATGGTCTGTGTAAACCAATCTGATCATGGTCCTGTGTTGCTTTTAAGAATATATCCTGAACAGACCAACGCTTCGGAGCAGTATAACCTGGAATTACAGAATTCAGATTATAAAAATAATTTGGTCAAACATAATGTACTGATCGAAAAAGTAGCAGACCTTCTGTGGAAATGGTTTAGGGAAAAAAAGATAATAGATGGAAAATTTACGCCTTACCTTAGCATAACAAAGGGATTCAGACCAACGACCTATAATGAGAATGCGGCAGACCCGGAAGCCGTTATTTACGCCTTAAAAGTATATCCGGTGAGCACTTATATTACCCGGGATGAAATGCTACACGCGATCAGATGTATCAGATCTGCACGTGACGAAGTGATGTAAAGGCTTGAACCGGACACTACTTTTCATAAATTATCCAAATTATGATGACTTAATCTAAATGATTGGTGTCTTTGGAGTCATAAGCATCAACGATGTTGAATAACAGGATTGTCATCGTTTATTTAAATTAAGGTCCTTGTCCTTCGGTGCTGCACGCCGTATTGGCACCAAATTAGTATTTATCAGAAAAAGATTAAAGATGGAACAGAGAAAAATTACCATAAAGCATGCATCAGGTGTTCATATCCTGATGGTAAAGGATGAAGACTTTGAAAAGTACTGCCATAAAATCACAGACATTATTAAAGGTAAAAATAAATATTTTAAATATAAACATGAGGACGGTTCCGTTCTCATTCTTCCCTTCAAATTTCTGAGAGAAAGTTCAGTAATGTTTGAATCACAGAAAACTGATATACAACTTCTTTCTTAAAGTCATGTAGACTTCTGTAATAGCACCGCAATTTAGGCTGAACTACAGAATGATTAAATTATTTACCGAGATGTCACGCATTAATTGGTTTAGGTCGGCTTAATAATTGACTATCTAAAGAGAATATTACAAAAAAAATAACATGTATTCCATAATTTTTAGAGATTGGCTTTCTTTTTGCGAGCCAAAAGCATGAAAACAATTTTTATAGTAGAAGATGAGACAGGCATCAGAGATGCATTACAATTGCTCCTGTCATTTGAAAATTATGATGTACGTTCTTTTTCTGATGTACAGGCTTTCAATTCAAGAGATAAATCTATAGTTCCCGATATCTTTATCCTGGATGTAAGACTTCCCGACGGTTCCGGAACAGACCTATGTAACGCTGTTAAAGAAGATCCGCTCACTTCGGATATTCCGGTCATGATTATCAGCGCACATGCGAAGTCAGACATGGTAAAAAAAGTCTGTAATGCAGATGAATTTGTTGCAAAACCCTTTGATATTGACGACGTGATTGTCAGAATTGAAAATTTAATTAATCCTCACTAAAGTTTCTCTGAGGTTATCTGTTTCCAATTTCAGTATTATCTTAACTTCAGATATATAAAAACATACTTCCATCTATTTGAGAATAGGCTGATCAGAAAATGTAATCTTCTGAGTACTCAAACGAACTTTTTTGGAGATTAAATTATTGAATATGGGAAAATCACAGACATTATGATTTTCCCATCTTTTGTCATAGCTCCATTGTATAGCACAAAGTAAAGCAACATGAATTCGATGCCTTATTCTGCAACATATTCTGACATCATGTGTGATCACTATTAATAATGAAAGCTTTGTAGCAAAGCATTTTTTTTCAGCTTCAGTTGAATAGTCTTCCGCCTTACAAGTCATATAATCCGAAATCCATTCGCCTTTGGAGTACAGGTTAAATATCAAACTTTACATGATTTCACGTATTATAAAGAATATTAATGTAAAAGACGGGCCTTATTGAGGCCTTTCGCTTAGCAACAGATCATACAGACAGGTAATTGAACTACCAAAAGCATACGTGAACTCTATCCAGGTAAAATAAATCATTGTCGAAATTATTTTAATAATCAGTATCGGAAATCTAAATTAACTGGTCGTTGCTGCTTATCCATGTAATTGCAAATGAAGATCCCATGATGTATGAAGCCGCAGGAAAAGCCTCGAAATAGGCGGTTCTGCAATTTTTTATGTTGCATTTAAACACTCGCAACAGTGTGAAATGAATTTTATTCCCTTCATTACAGATACTAAAAGGTTAAAGCATTAAATACTGGAAACCAACCATTAAACCTTCATCAATATGTGTCATACATCCCTTATTATTGGTTGAAATAATACTACGAATTACTTAAAAAAGTTTAATATATTTGTTCGGAGATATCATTCGTCTATTAAAATTGATTAACCATTTCACCTTAATGAAAACATACTTTGTCTATTTTGTTCTTCTGACATTGCTACCGTTACCTCTATATGCCCAGCAAAGTCCGTCAGCCGACGAATTATTTACAAAAGCACGAACTGCTGCGTTTGATAATAAAGATTATACGGGCTCTATTGCCCTGGCCAGACAGGCCCTGGAAAAAGCTCCTGACTATACCGACATTTCAATTTTTCTGGGAAGAATTTATACGTGGAATAAAGATCCGGAATCTGCAAGAGCCGTTTTTCAGGAGCTTGGGAGAAAGGAGGTGAAGGATGAAGACTACTTTATTGCCTATTCCTCTCTGGAATACTGGAATGACCAGAACAGTACGGCTGAAAACATTATCAACAGGGGATTAGCTTTTCACCCGCAATCTGAAGCGCTCTGGCTTTTGAAAGCAAAGGTAAATTATGCAGATAAAAATTATATTGAATCTGAAAAAGCCATTAAAGCTGTTCTGGCCATTAACCCTAAAAACACTGAAGCTAACAGCCTCGCCGTAAAGGTGAATGAATATACTTCTAAAAACGCGATAAGTATACTTTACAACTACTCTCATTTTGACCGGCAGTTTGATGATGATTGGCATATTGTGGGGATCAGCTATAAAAGGGCCACGCCTATTGGTGCGGTAATCGTCAGAGGAAATTATGCCAATAAATTTGCCGAAGGCGGTACCCAGATCGAACTGGAAGCCTATCCGCGGCTTTCAAAAATGTTTTACCTCTATGTAGGTGGTGCTTATTCCAATGACGTTGCGCTCTTCCCGAAATACCGTACAGGAGTTTCCGTGAATGCCAATCTTCCCAAGAGCTTTGAAGCAGAAATCGGATACAGACAGCTATATTTCAGCAGTAATATCTGGATGTATACGGCCGCTGTCGGTAAATATTATAAAAATTTCTGGTTTAATATCAGAACTTATATTACGCCGGACAACAAAAACATTTCACATTCATATACGGGAACGGTACGCTATTATACAAAAAGCGCGCAGGATTATTTCGGCTTTCAGATAGGGACGGGAATAAGCCCGGAAGAAAACCGGAATAACCTTCTGGATAACGAAACTTTTAAACTTGAAACCTTTAAGATAGGAGCTGAATATAATTTTTCATTAAAATCAAATATGTTTTCTGTAGGGACGATGTATTACAATCAGGAATATCTTCCGAATCAAAGAGGAAATCAGTTTGATATTACTGTAGGATATACAAGAAAATTTTAAATTATTTATTTTTTTCTTTAATAAAATTAATCATTACAGAATCCGGCATTAATTTCTTACTGGCGTAAAATCTTGAGTTCATCCTTTTAAACTGGTTGAAACGGCTTTTGACCACATTCAGGGCAGAAGTATCATCAGAGGGGTCTTCTTCAGAGTTTTTAAGCGTAAAAAGCTGCCCGTCATGAAGATAGTATTTATCTGAAACAAAATCAGTCATCAAATCTTTACTCTGCATAATAGGAATTCCGGTGTTACTAATCTCTGAGTCCGGTGAGAAACCTTTTCCCACCCACGTAACGGTAGATGGTGTACGGAGTTTATAATTATTCCTGTAAAAGGCTAAAATAGAGGGCGCAACATCAAAATGACTTGCTATTTTCAGAAAATGTTTCGGTTGTTTCAGCAGAGGCGAATAGATCAGCAATGGTACATGGAACCTGTCGATATTAGACTGCAAGGTAATTTCCGGCATACTGTGATCTCCCGTAACAACAAAGATCGTACGTTTAAAATCCGGACGCTTACTGTAGTTTTCAAAGAAGTTCTTTAATGCATCATCAGCATTAAGGACAGAAATCAATTGGCTTTTATAGCCGGCAGCCCATTTTTTCTGTTCCGCATTTAAGATATTGGATTGCAGTCTTTCATTATAAAGCTTTTCATAACGTTCCCTGTTATTAATCAAAAACGGATTATGGGTAGAGAGTGTAAGAAGTATATTAAAATAAGGAGCTTGCTGTACTTTTTGTGTTTCGAGCATCTTTCTGAAAACCGCTTGGTCCTCATATCCCCAGCTGTCTCCGTTGGTTGCCGGAAGTCTCTTATAAGCACCTCCGTATGCTGCAATATCTACGATATGATCTACTTTGCTGTACTCCAGAAAGTTTCTGTAACGGTCAAATGATAAATTCCCACCATAGTAAAATCCGGTATTAAACCCGTTAGCTCTAAGGACATTATAAAGATTAAAGTTTTCCGGCGTATTTTCAATTTCCAGAAATCCGTTTTTCCCGAAAGGAAGAGACCCGGTAAGCGAAGGTAATGCTCCGAATGTCCTCCCCGCCGAGCTTAAGCTATTTTCCCAGTATAAACTTTTATTGGATAAAGAGTCCAGAAAGGGGGTAAAATTCCCCACATATCCTTTGGGAGAGGTGTATGCATGCCCAAATCCTTCCAATACAACAAAGACAAGATTCGGAATTTCTTCGGACCTGTTGAAATGGGCTCCTAAAAAGTCCGGGGTATTCTCTTTTCTCCAGAAAGGAAACGATTGGTCGAGCATTTCAGCATTGCCCGTAAAATTTTCGTCATCATTTATAAATTCGTTAATTTCAGGATGGCTGTTGATAAAATTTTCCTCATTGGATATAAAGAAATAGGCCCATTTACTTTTTGAAGCAGTCCGGGCAAACGTCGTATCGGTCTGGTTTAATTCTTCAGACTGCAGCATATTATCCGGGATAAAAAAGGAAAGCAATCCGAGGCTTAAAAAAGCGATTCCGATATATTTTGACCTAGAGGCGGATTTTACTGCCATCCATAAAGGGATGACACATACCGCAATTAATATCCCCAGCATTGCAAAATTTTTAAAATTAAGCATTCCGCTCGCCCTTAAAATCTGCATAATCTCATCCTTGCTGTAATACAGAAGATCTGCACCGAGCATATTCTGGGTTTCGGCGAAATATAAAAACAGCATGTATTGCGTGACAGCCACAAATCCAAATACAACCAACGCTGACAGGCTGGCCCAGTTTTCCTTTACTGAATTGACAATCAAATAAATAATTCCAAATCCGAATATCAGTTTAAAAGCAAATAAAATATTTTCCAAAAAGAGATTCCCCACGATGACAGAGGAATCAAATCTTGGGAAAGAATATCTGTACCAGAGCCATTCTGCAGTAGTTCCTACTAAAAATAAAATCATGTAAACCAAAGATATGGCTCCTAATTTCTTCAACCCATTATCCAAAATGGCAGAAATTCTTTCCTTTAAAGGTAATTTTTTGACATTCTGGTTAAAGCCCTGCCTTGTCATCTCGCCCCAACCGTGGGATTTTTTAAAATAATCTATAAATCCGTTTACTCCGGCTTTCACCACGATCGGATGAAAATAGAAAGGTTCTAAAAATGCAGTTCCTATCAGGGTGAGAAAATCTTTTCGCTTGGTGTATACCTGATAACTGACTAGATCTACCAGAATCCCATAAATGGAATATAGAAAACCCATGGATACTACCAGGGCAAACAGAATCAGGAAAAACGGCCAGTTGATAATTCCTGACAGAAGGAAGACAATAAAAATAATATATCCTAAAAACTCAATTAGAGGTCCCAGAAATTCAAAGAAAAACCAATAAGGAAGGCTTACCATCCCAAGTTTTCCGTATTTTGGGTTAAACATCATTTTTCGGTGCTTCCACAGGGTTTCGATGGTTCCCCTCATCCACCGGTTACGTTGTTTTTTTAGAATGTCTTTACTTTCCGGAACTTCTGTCCAGCAGAGCGGGTCAGGAATGGTGAGCACTTCGTAGGGCTCATTTTTTTCTTCCATATATTTCCTCATACGGACTACCAGTTCCATATCCTCACCTACAGTACTTTTGTCGTATCCACCGCACTCCAGGACTATTTTCCTGTCGAAAACCCCGAAAGCCCCGGATATCAGAATCAATCCTGATGCCCGTGACCAAGCCATTCTCCCAAGGACAAAAGCCCGGATATATTCCAGTGCCTGGGTTCTTCCCAAAAGCGTCTTAGGCATATTTACACTGACTACCTTTCCATCTTCAATTACACAATTGTTAGCCAGACGAATGACGCCACCGCAGGCAATATATCTTTTATCGGTTTGTTCAAGAAACGGTTTTGCAAGTTTTAAGACTGCATCCTGCTCCAGGATGCAGTCTACATCGATGCAGACCAGATAATCTCCCGAAGAAACATTAATTCCTACATTCAGGGCATCCGCTTTACCGCCGTTTTCTTTATCTACAACAATAAGCTTTTTAAAGGCAGGGTTTTTACTTTTGTAAACCCCCTTTATCTTATTGGTTTCGATTTTCCCCTGCACAAAAAACGGCACCCATTCCAGCTCATAGGCTTCAATAAGTTTCTGCACAGAGTCATCTTTGCTTCCGTCATTAATGATGATGATTTCCAGATTATGGTAATATAAAGACAATAAAGACCTTACATTTTCCACGATGGTCATTCCTTCATTGTAAGCAGGCGCCAGAACACTGAAGGCAGGTGCGTTAGGGTTCGCAGCAATAATGCTGTAATCGGTAAAGGTATTTTCTTTTTTATAGCGTATCACTGCTCCCAATGCATAGATGCCGATCCAGCCATAAATAATAGCTACAGCAGTCCCGTACAACAGGAATAACCATATGACAACTTCATAGATGATGTGAGAGAATTCTAGCATATTTTTTCCTGGAGTGCATATTTTATAATTTGAACTAATTCTTCGGACGATTTTTCATCCCGGGAAAGCTCGCCCAAATATTCCTGATAGCCTAATGCGTAAAGAGTTTCCGCAGCATATACTTTAATCCCGGTATTGATATTTTCCGATAATTCTTTTTTAAGAAGGTCGGTACAGCAGTGGTCTCTCGAAATTTTCATTACGCGAAGAATTTCAAGCTGAACCTCTTGTGGCTGCTCCGGATAGATTTCCGTCAGAAAATGAATGGTTGAAGAGTTCTCTAACGACAGAAGTGTTTGCACGGCCTTTACCCTGACCTCAACTGATGAATGCTCCAGAAGATCGACCACCTTTGAGTAAAAGGTAAGCAGCTGAAATTTTCTCAGCAGCTTTAAAGTAAAAATAATAACAGAGCTGTTCGGACTTTCAAGCCAGGTTTCGATCGCTTCCCCTGAGTCTTCCGGGATGCTGGTGACGGAAAGAAGAAGCCTGAGCTGCTGCCATTCTGAAATTTTTCCTGCAGCAGTATTTAAAAAATCCAGACCTTCAAAACCTTTAAAGCTTACCATAGCATATTGCGCCTCCTGATAAACCTGCGGAGATGGATGGGATAAAAAAGAGGAAATTCTGGACAAACTTTCCTCAGCCTCCATCACCGTAAGTTCCTGTATTCCGCCAGCAATAAGATATGTTTTTTTCTGATCAAGCTTTTTGGAAGCTTCCCGCTGGAGATTGTATTCTTTGAAAAGGTTTTTAATCTTAATTTTTGCTGTTCCGGAAAATTTTTTTTCAGAATCTACGAGCTTCTGAAGAAATAAATTTCTGAATGAAGAATTCCCGGAAGAAGATATAAAATTTCCATCTGAAGATATTTCTTCTTTTTCTTCATAAACAATAACTTCTGATATCTTTTGATTAATAATCTTCAGCCATCCCGAGGTTCTTACAGATTCTTTATACTGAAAAAAGCTGTATAGGAGCACCCCCAGGATCAATAACAGGACGAGTGACAACATCCCGATAAAGACAATAAAAAGAAAATGTACAGAAGTGGTTAGCAGCATAGTTTCTTATTTAGGGAAAAATCTTTTAATCCTCAGCATCAGTTCATTTGGGCTGAACGGTTTTACGATAAAATCCGAAGCACCCAGATCAAAAGCGTTAAGCACCACCTCTTCCTGCCCCAAACTGGACAGCATAATCACAGGAACATCCTTTCCTATGGTCTTTATTGCAGAAAGAATTTCTATTCCTGAAGCAAAAGGCATCATAATATCTGTAATGGCCAGGTCTACGTCCTTCTCTTTTAAAGTTTCGATGGCTTCCTTGCCGTTGCGGGTAAGGATCACTTCATGTCCCTCCTTTAGTAATTTGTGTTCTATGGTTTTTAGAATCAGCTCATCGTCTTCGGCGATCAGAATTAACATAGTTTTATTTTTTTATTGTATTAAACCTTTTATTAAACTTAATCCGATTGATATATTGTCCGCCAGCTCCTGCTTCAGGGTTGGGAAATCCTTATTTTCGTCGACTTTATTTTCCCAGTTTACCGCAGTTTGTGCCAATTTTATTAATCCGGCAGTTCCGGCAGTACCTTTCAGCTTATGCAGGATTTTTTTCAACTCTTCTGTATTTTCTTCAGCAACTGCCGTTTTTATATTATTTTCGGCCTCAGAAAGTTGTTGGATGACCAGATTCAGGAACATTGCCCTAAATTCTTCATCATCATCTCCCGTCTGATCATTCAGAAGATTCAAATCAAGATATTTTTCCGTTTCTACAGTATTTTTATTTTCTGCTTTACCGTTTGAAATATATTTTATTAGCATTTCAGAAAGATCCGACTGTCTCAGAGGTTTAGGAAGAAAATCATTCATTCCGGACATGATACATTTTTCCTTTTCGCCGGTAATGGTTCCGGCCGTCACCCCAATAATCGGAATGTCCCTGTATCCAGGGAGAAGACGGATCTGCTTTGTGGCTTCAATACCATCCATTACCGGCATCTGAACATCCATCAGCACCACTGAAAAATGCTTATTCCTGCACTGCTCCAGAGCCTCCAGTCCATTTACCGCCTCCGTAAGCTCTGCATCGGGAATGAGGTATTTCAGCATTTTGTTATTAAGTACCATATTCACCGGGTTATCATCTACCAGGAGAACCTGAAGATCCGACGGAAATAAAGAAGGTTCTGCTTCCTGCTCCGGCACTACATGTATTTCTTTCACATTGTCCTGTACTGCCCGTCTGAGGGTCTGATAAAGTTCATCCGATTTTATCGGTTTTAAGAGGAAATAGGAGTTTTCTTCCTGCCGGAAAGAATTGATCACATCATGCTCTTCCGAAGAAGTATGCAGGATGACCAAAGGTGAAGTTTCCTTCTTCTGAATAAATAATTCCTTAATTTTCTCAATAGTTTCCAGTCCTGAAATGACCGGCATATGGTAATCCATCAAAATAACATCAAAACGTTCCCCCGCCAGTAAAATCTGTAGGGCTTCCATTCCGTTGGCAGCCAGCTTTGATTCAATCTTTCTGTAGGCCAGCATATGCTGAAGAATCACCCTGTTAGCCTCGTTATCATCTACAATGAGGACTTTTTGTATCTGAAGTTCCTCATCTTCATAAGTTTCTGATTCCTCAAAAGGAACTTCGATGTCAAAGAAAAAGAGAGACCCTTTCTCCGGTACACTCTTCAGGGAAAGATGACTTCCCATATAGCCTAAGATGTTATTCGATATTGTAAGTCCCAGCCCGGTTCCGCCATAGCGTTTGCTGATAGAGCTGTTTTCCTGTGTAAAAGCGTCAAAAATATGTTGTTGCTTTTCAACCGGAATACCTATTCCTGTATCTCTTACGGAAAATCTTAATGCTATATTTTTATCGCTGATATTCCGTTTTTCCACCTTAAGCTCAATCTCACCCCGTTGCGTAAATTTCACCGCATTTCCCAAAAGATTGATAAGTATCTGCTTCAGCCTTGTCTCATCAACCAAAAGTGTCTTCGGAAGCCCGGGCTCTATATTGAGAAGCAGCTCAATATCTTTTTTCTGTGACTGATACAAGATTACATTGATCACCTGACTTACAAGATCATATACATTGGACCTTTCAATAAGAAGCTCCATTTTACCGGATTCTATTTTAGAAAAATCAAGAATATCATTAATGATGGTAAGCAGATTTTCCCCTGATTCATTGATATAATTAAGATATTGAGTTTGTATTTTATTGAGGGGGGTTTTTAAAAGAAGATCAGAAAAACCGATAACACCATTAAGTGGTGTGCGGATCTCGTGGCTCATGTTGGCAAGAAATTCTGACTTGGCTTTACTGGCGATATCAGCCATTTTCTTTGCATTCTTAAGCTCTTCGTTCGTTTTTACCGAACTTGTGATATTCTGTACAGACACGATTACGCCACCAACTACCCCGTCAGAAAGGTACCACGGTCCTACTTCCAGATTATAATGCTGGATGCCTTCTTTATGTAAGACCTCAATGGCAAAATCTTCATTTTTATAAACTTTACCCTGCAGGGCATTTCTGTAAATAGCTTTTCTTTCTTCAGGAACATTGGGAGAAATGGTAAAAATGTTCTCTCCTATCAGCTCCATATTATTCATATTGAACTCTTCCTTCCAGCTTGTGCTTACTGAAATATAATTAAGCTCTTTATCCAACATTGCTACAGCAACGGGAACATAGGTTGCAAAAGACTGCATCATCGCTTCCTTCCTGGAAAGTTCGAGATAAATATTTTTAAAAATATCAATATCCTGAATGATCCCGTAAACCCTGTTACAAATCCCGTTTTCACACTCCGGAATTCCTTTTACCCTAACCCAGATCGTAACTCCGTCATTGCGGACAAGCTGAAGCTCTTCGTCATAAGGAATACCTTCTGAAACAGCCCTCTTAAACAAAAGTTCAATTTTTTGTCTGTCTTCTTCTTTATAAAAGCCCAATGCATTCTCGAAGTCCGGCTGGAATGCCTGATCTATTTTATGGATTTCCTTCGTTGTTGTTGACCAGAATACAGAATTCTTTTTAAGATTGACTTCCCAACCGCCCACCTGAGCCACCGAACTGGTCTGCTCAAGCATTTTCTTAGCATACAGAAGATCTCTTTCCAGACTCATCCTTTCAGTAACATTCAATGCTGTGCTTACAACGTAAGGTTTTCCGTTTTTATCGGTTTCCACAAGATTATGGTACATCCAGATCAGCTCTTCGCCCTCTTTAGATCTTAGAATCATGGTCCCGAAATCTTCTTTATTCCGGTTAATACGCTGCAGGTACTGCTCCAGCAAAGGTCGGTTTTCTTCAGGAACAAGATCTTTTAAATTCAATTCGTTTACTTCTTCTGCAGAATAACGCAGGGTTTCTCTTCCTTTCTGATTCACTTCAAGAATATTCCCTTCCATATCATGCATACTCATGAGGCCTATGGCATTTTCAAAAAAGCTTCTGAAACGTCGTTCAGAACTTTCAAGCTGAAGCTTTTCAGCAATATGCTGGGTAATATCTATCCCAAAGCAAAAAATTTCAGAATGATTTTGATTTGGCTTCAGATACCATTCTACAGTAATTGGAGCGGCGTTATTTATTTCTGTGGTGGTCGTAAGCACCAATTCTTCATCGGTCTGAAGAAAGTTTTCCAGTTTATCCTGCAAACCTGCATTCTTCTCTCCCAGAACCGTTAGAAAACTCTTATCAACCTCCATACTATCAGATATTCCGAAAATTCTTTTAAATGTAGGATTTACCTGTTTAAGATTAAATTCGTTATCAAGAACACAGATAAGATTATTGGAAATATCAAAGGTCTGCTGGAAATATTCGGCCTGGATGTTTTTCCATTTGTTCATAAAAAGCTTGGTAACGGCTTCCCCTATTTTCCGTAGGGTGGCAATCTGGTTCTCAGAAACGGTTTTTGGCTTATAATCAATAACACAGAGGGTTCCCAGTGCAAAACCTTCATTATCAATCAGCGGTACACCTATATAAAAGCGGATACCACTTTCCCGAATTATCGGATTACCGGATGACCGGCTGTCCAGCAGGGTATCATTTATTACTATGACATCCCCGCTTGCGATAGTATATTGACACAGCGTGTCTCTCCGATCGACCGCATCTAAAGAAATCCCGATACAGCTCTGTATCGTCTGGGTCTGACTTTCCATGACAGCAATAAGCGAGCTCGGGCAATCCGCAACCAGGCAAGCCATTTCTGCAAAAATATCTAATTGAGAGTCCTTCGGAAAATTCAGCAGATCAAAAAGTTCCAGTTTTTTAATTCTTTCCTTTTCATTCTCAGGTACTGGATAATTGTCCATAATATTGATGACTATTTGTTTTTACGATAAATATACTCAGAAAAATATTATAAAAAATTATTTTTAGATATTTAGTTTTATAAGTATATTAATAAACATATTGATCTATTATGGCTAAAAATATTTAAACCGCCAGTAATGCTTTCTAAAGTGGATAAAACCATACGAAAGGATTTGTGCGGTAGCTCTAATAAAAAATCCCCGAAATTTTTAAATGACGGGGAAATTTTTTGTTTTTTTAGAGAGCTCCAATATTTCCGGTATCTTCCGATTTCAGCATCTAACAATCAGATTTTTGACTTACTTTCCCTGAATTTAAATCTATACGGCATCCATCCGTAAGAATATGTACATGTAAATTTTCCGCATAAATGGGGCAGTTTTCGTCAGCCGAAGAAACATTTGTCAGGGTTACATTTTTTGCACTGATGACGATAACCATTCCGGACCCTTTACAGACTGCATTCTTACCATTTTCAATGAGTAAGGCAGTATCTTCACCAAGACCTAAGCCATATAGTTCCGGATGCTTCAAAACGGCATGTGAAAGTCTTCCGAATCTCCCTCTGCTTACAAAATGAGTGTCCACTACAGAATTGTCTAACAATCCTAACCCTTCTCCTAACCGAATATCATTTTCTATAATAGCCTCCCCGTCTTCTGCATCAGAAATAATGATTTCAGGCATACACATAGCTCCTGCACTTGTTCCTGCAATCATAAAACCTTCGTCGGTAATATATCTTTGCTTCAATAATGTTATTACCGGAGATTTGAGCAATTGCTCACAGATTCTATTTTGATCGCCTCCGGTAAAAAATACGGTATGTGCATTTGCAATTCTGTCAAGATATTCTTTGCTTCCGCACTCTTCATCTCGAATATGCATGAAACCATAATTTGTAAATCCTATTTTGGTTAAAGTTTCGTCATAAGTTTTACGGAGATCTTCAGGCTCCTCACTCGCTGTAGTTATAATCTCGATGCGGTCATTTTTGGAATCTGCCAGGAGTTTCAGAATTTCGTAAGGTGAAAAATTGTTATTGCTCTCTTTCATTTCGACTTCATTATCACTTCGGTCTTCATGACCACCGATAATCAATAATCTGCCTTTTGCATTCATAAATTGTCTATTTATTTATATTTGGTTGTTAGTTCAAACTTAATAAATATAGTATGGACGATTAATGATTGTAATCAATGATTGTAATCACAATAATTCACGATAATGTTAAAACAGAATACTGTCACCAGGATTTTCACCGTTGATTTTTAACAGATGGACAACAGTACTATAGACATCCCGGGATATTAATAACAAATATACTAAGTATAAAAATCTAACAGCAGACTATACGCACAACTATACCGAATGAAATTAAAATTATATAATTAACGAACTTATTGCAGTAAACAATACCCGCAATGTGGTATGTATTAATGCAGTACCTCATCATTTTGGTTTAGTATTTGCTAACTTAGAAGTACACCAAAAAATATTAGTTATGGCAAAATTAACAAATTCAAAGGCTTCTACAGCGACCAAGGAAAAAGCAGCCACAAAAGGGGCAGTTAAAGCAAAAAGTGACGCAGCTGAAAATTTAAGAGAATTTTTAGTTGACGGTCTGAAGGACCTGTACTGGGCAGAGACTCATCTTTCCAAAGCATTGGTAAAAATGCAGAAGAATGCCAGTTCAGTAAAACTTCAGGAAGCAATAGACCAGCATATTACGGAGACCGAAGAACAAATCGCACGCCTCGATCAGGTATTTGAAATTCTTGGCGAAAAAGCAAAAGCTGAAAAATGCGAAGCAATGGAAGGACTGATAAAAGAAGGAGAAAGTATCATGAAGGAAACGGAAGCCGGTCCTGTAAGAGATGCAGGAATTATTGCAGCTGCTCAAAAGGTGGAGCACTATGAAATCGCATCATATGGTACGCTTATTTCTTATTGTGAACTTCTTGGAGAGAAAGAAGCCATGAAGATTTTGAAGCAAACTCTGGACGAGGAAAAGAATTGTGATACTCTATTAACAAAATTGGCCATTTCAGAAATTAATCTGGAAGCAGCAAGCGAGTAAATAGCTGTACACTTTACATATATAAGGAGAGTAGAAATAATACTACTCTCCTTATATATTTACATCCTTCCCAGCTGATCGATGATATAAATAATGCAGATGATACTTATCAACATATTGTGTAGCCATCACTATGCTTATTTTATAAACTAATCAAAATCCAGTATCCCGTCTGCGAAGTCTTTCCACTGGATCTTGGACATCCCAGCCATGGCACAGAAAGCTATTACGATATTAATGACACTATTAAAGAGATCCGTCTGAAAATTGGGCCTTTCATTACGTCCGTATACAGCGGCCCTGATGATCCGGGATTCCCGGGAAATCATAAATGTTGAGGATGATTTACGGTTATAAAAGTGGGCAATATGTTTGCTCCCGGAAGTAGGATCGGCAGCAGGTACGAATGTAATGAGGCACTTTTCAGTTTCGTTGTCCCGTTCATGAATAATTTCATCAATTTTGACCCAGTAATATTTGGTTCCGATATCCGGGGATGCCAGAATATCAATCTTTACAAAATCACCAGCTTTGGCCATTCTTTTTACCAGACAGCCCTCTTCGTCATACAGACGAAAGTCAGCCATGGTGTTATTACAGAAGCTCTTCCAATGATGTACTGAAAAAAAACGGTTTTTCAGAACGCTGAAAAGTATACAGGCATCAGAGGAATTATGACACGACCTCTGTGATTCTGTATCATGAAACCCGCCTGTCTTTTGAGAAGGAACACCCTTAACAGATTTAGCCTTAATGATTGTAAATAATTTCACGGTTCTATATTGGGTTGAAGTCTGTAAAATTAATCGCAATTTTCCTGTCGGCTTATGATACAGATCAACTGCTGTAAAATTATAATACTAACACTTGGATTACCCGTATATTAATGGGTGGGAAAATGTTTTTCCTACCCTTTGTAGGAAATTAGCACTATTCCGCCTTACCAAATCCATAAAGGCCGCTTCTTGGCCATCGTAAAGCTTCGGGTCCAACTTATGATTGTTCCATTACCCTCATTCAGCCAGGCTGAATACTGAAACACGACCTAATATATCAATTGGAAAGGCTATACTCAGCTTCAAAATTTCTTCTCCTCTTATTCTAGTCTTTATATATTACAGAGACTATCATTTGTACTGTACCACCTCTCTGGATATTACAAGATTGTTTTAAAATTTATTTAATTTGATTAGTATGCGGAAAATCATAAAGTGAAGGGGGATTAGATTATACATTTAGGATGTCAAATTTATTATGATATGAACCAAAGAGTATTCGGACCATTGGGGATCCTGATTTATTTTCAACATCCCTATGTTTTAGGAAGGGTCGTAGATGCTGTTATGCGAAGTACATCGTATACCGGAAAAAATAACAATCCACCTGCTGTAATACGTGCTTTACCGAAAATATTTAATTTTTAAATCCTTACTATATGAAAAATACATACTTTGAAGTTATTATAATAGGAGGAAGCTTTTCCGGTCTTTCTGCGGCTCTGACTCTCGGACGTATGCTAAAAAAGGTCTTGATTATAGATTATGCGCAACCCTGCAATCAAAATGCCAGGATTTCACAAAATTTTCTTACTCACGACGGCGAGAGTCCGGCTGCGATAGCTGACATAGCCAGAACGAAATTATTGCATTACTCCACCGTTACGCTACTATATGACCTTGCGGTTTACGGGGGAAAGCTAAAAGATGGCTTTACCGTAAATACATTATCCGGAAGAACATTCACAGCAAATAAACTGATCTATGCCACCGGTATAAAAGATCAGCTTCCGCCTATTGATGGTTTTTCTTCATGTTGGGGAATTTCAGTGATTCATTGCCCCTATTGCCATGGTTATGAATACCGGGATAAGCAGACTGCTATCATGGCTAAAGGTGAGCCGGCTATAAATATGACAGCGATTATTAAGAATTTAACAGAACATATTATTATTCTTACCAATGGTCAGGCGGATTTTGACGAAAAGCAGCTGAACATTTTTAAAAAAAATAATGTGCGGATCATCGAAACAACGGTTGAACAAATGATTCACAAAGACGGACAACTACAAGCTGTAAGGTTTACTGATGATACTCAGATAAAAGTTGATGTACTTTATCATTCTCCCACCTGTGTTCAGCATCCGGAGATGGTAGGGTGCTTTGGACTGGAGCTTACCGATAACGGACTGATAAAAGTGGATCATTCCCAACAAACTACTGTTCCGGGTATCTATGCCTGTGGCGATAGCTGTACGGCTATGCGTACGATTTCACAAGCTGTTTTTACCGGCAATATGGCAGCAGCGATGGCAAATAAAGAATTGACAGACGAATATTTTTTTACAAGTAATAAATGAATATCATTAAATGCATTGTATTCTATGCGCTAAGTCATAATTTACTTGTCATGACAATGATAACTTTGAACACACCAAGAAAAAATTATATATGAAATTTATTATAACAGTAATTGTTGCAGCTTTTACAGTGAGCAGCTGCACAAAAGACACGGCTGCAGCCACCTCCAGTAATGCAGAATCAGCATCTGCTTATGACAACAACAGTATGCCCACTAATAACTCTTCCGCCATGTCAACAGATAGTTTGAATACGGAATCGCAGAATGCAGCGATACAGAATGTTCCGTCTGCAGATTCATCACAAAACACCAAAAGGGATTCATCCGCAGCGAGAAGATAAAACCCTATCAGGCATCTATTTCGTTAAAAGAATGATTAGTCAGAGACAGATCACAATTTTACAACTGTTTCATCTACAATCATTCACCTGTATTCCAGGTGAATACCACAGCATTCTAAACTAGAATATAAGAATCTAATACTATTGGAGAATGCGGATGAGTAGTTCCCCTGTAGCCTTTTTGTCAATATTTATTTAAAAACTATCATTGGATATGATTACAAATGAGATCAGAATCATGCGGGGCCCCAATATGTGGTCTCGCAATCATCAGCGTCTAATTATCATCAAATTTGATCCTTTTGCAATTTCGGAAATAGCCCCCGAAAAGCAACAGCTGATCAGCGATTTTTTTCGTTTCACTTATCACCTCGAACCCTCTTATGATGAATTCGGACTGTGCCTGTTAGACTATACAGTAACTCTGGCATCAATTTTACAGGGATCATCTGCTTATCATCGTATAACCATACCTGCCCCGGGGATCTTTTACGGAATGTTCGAATATGAAATTGAAGAAGCAGGCGTGGAATCGCTGAGGCTTGTCCTAAAAATGATAGAATCACTTTGCGATCGTGAAATTCCCATAACATTCGGCGAAGCTCAGCAACAGGTAGAGCATATTTATCATAAGTATGGCGATGGCCCGACAACAGCCATGATTACTGGAGCTGCCAGAAAAAGGAATATACCTGTGAGCCAAGGGCCTGCCGGATTTACCATTTTGGGATATGGAAAGAACCAGAAAAGGATCAGCGCGGCCATTTCTCAACATACTTCCTGCATATCCGTAGATATTGCCTGCGACAAGGATTATACGAAACAATTCCTGGAAAGTGCTTATCTACCGGTTCCAGATGGAAGGCTAACACAGGAGGAGAGTGAACTCTTACTGATTGCAGAACAGTTGGGGTATCCACTGGTTACAAAGCCTTTTAACGGTAACCAGGGAAGAAATGTAACTTGCGGCATTAAAAACTTTGAAGAACTTCTCATTGGATTTCGGTCTGCTGCGGAAATTTCAAAATCTGTGATTATTGAAAAAGAGATTATAGGGTACGATCACCGAATATTAGTGATTGGTAATAAATTTATTGCAGCCTCATTAAGACAGCCTGCTTCGGTCGTAGGTGACGGTGTTTCCACTATTTCAGAACTGGTAGAAACCGAAAATCTCAGTCCTTTACGGGGAAATGGTCACGAAAATGTTCTGACAAAAATCAGCCTCGATGATGTTACAGAACTGCATCTTCAAAAACAGGGGCTGCACCTGAGTTTCGTTCCTGCAAGCGGGCAACAAATATTTTTAAGAGCCACCGCCAATTTAAGTACTGGGGGCACTGCGGAGGACGTCACCGATATCATTCATCCGTCCAATATATTAGTGGCAGAAAAAGTATCGAAAGTTATTGGCCTGGATATCTGCGGAATAGATGTAATAAGTCCCGATATTACCCGTCCTCTTACTGAAAATGGGGGCGCTATTATAGAAGTTAATGCAGCTCCGGGATTAAGAATGCATAAATATCCCTCCAAAGGAGAACCGCGTGATGTGGGTGAGCCCATTATAGATTTAATGTTTAAGCAGGGTGATGAGGGAAGAATTCCCATCATCGCTATCACCGGAACCAATGGTAAGACAACGACGACCAGGCTCATGGCGCATACAGCTGCTTATGCCGGATATACAGTAGGATTCACTTCTACGGATGGTGTTTATGTTGGAAATGAAAGAATTAAAACAGGCGATTGTTCCGGGCCGCAAAGTGCACGGACTATATTACAGGATACAACCGTTGATTTTGCAGTGCTGGAATGTGCGCGGGGCGGGATTATCAGGTCAGGCCTCGGATTCGACCAGTGTGACATCGCCATTGTCACGAATGTTGCGGCTGATCATTTGGGATTAAAAGATATTTATACCGTAGAGGACCTTGCGGCTGTAAAAGCGGTGGTTCCCTGTGCAGCAAAAAAACAAGGCTGGGCTATTTTAAATGCAGGAAATGAATATGCCTATAGGATGAAAGACATGGTAAAATGTAAAGTAGCCCTGTTCTGCTCTGATGAAAACAATACCTACCTCCAGGAACATATGACAAATGGAGGAAGTGCTGTATATGCAGACAGCCACCTGAATGTTTTCATCTATGACGGCACGCATAAAATTCACGTTTTTAATATGAAAGAGGCGCCCGTCACCCGTAATGGAAAAGCAGAATTTATGAATGAAAATTTGCTTCCTGTAGTTCTGGCAGCCTATTTTTCGGGAATCGATACTGAAAAGATAGCCCTCGCTTTAAAAAGTTTTATTCCTAGTGCAGAACACACTCCCGGACGCATCAATGAATTCGAAATCAATGGCATAAACGTCATAATAGACTATGCTCACAATCCTCACGGCCTCAGAGCCCTCGCAGGGTATCTTAAACACATTCCAGAGAAGAAAACCGGGATTATTACGGTGCCGGGCGACCGTCGAGATCATGATATTATTGAATTCGGAGAAATTGCAGCCTCCATGTATGATCATATTATTATCAGATTTGATCGTGATATGAGGGGAAGAAGCGAAGAATCGATTACTGAACTTTTAGGACAGGGAATCCGGAATATAAAGCCCGGATTCGAATATCAGGTCATTGCAGATACTCATTCTGCTATTCACCATGCTGTTGAGAAAGCAGAAAAGGGAAGCTATGTTATTGTTTGTGCAGATGATGCTATACATACGCTGAAAATTACGCAGAAAGTAGCCATGCTTTATCAGGATTAATCTAAAGGGTGATTGTACAGAAAGTCACCGTATTCAGCTATTTTGATTTTTTCTGATTTGTCAAGAATATAACGACGAATTACTCTTGATGATTTACTATTATTAAGCGGGCATAGCAAGGCTATCCTTGTTTTGTTTCTTAGCTCTGAGAGCAGTTCATTATTGGAATATGACCATATTCTGACAATTTTTCACGCTGTATCGTGACAATTTTTCCAATTATTTTACTTGGTATGTTTTTGGGAAATTTCTCATTGTGATCACGCAATTAATTGTTTAACTTTTAAAAAATCGTAAATTATGTCAATCGTAAAAAGAAACAATGGCAGTTTGCTCCCTGCAAATCCACGTACACTGTTCGATGACTTTTTCAGCCGCGAACTTTTTAATTGGGGCAACAATAATTACTCTTCCCCTCTCACGACTCTCCCTTCGGTAAACATTAAGGAGAATCCTGAAAACTTTGAAGTGGAAGTTGCTGCACCGGGTATGGAAAAACAAGATTTCCAAATTAGCCTGGAGGGTAATCTTCTTAGCATTTCTTCTTCCAAGAAAAACCAAACGGAAGATAAAAAAGAAAATTACACCCGCAGAGAATTCAGCTATCAGGCTTTTCAGCGTAGTTTTGAGCTCGCCAGAGATGTGGTGGATGAAGAACATATCGAGGCTAAATACGAAAATGGTGTTTTAAGGCTCACCATCCCTAAAAAGGAAGAAGCCAAAAAACAGCCCCCCCGTCTGATCGAAATTCAGTAACATGTATATTTTATAATTGGTTTTCCTCCGGGGAAACCAATTTTCTGTCATATCCGGTAAAAATTAATAATTCACTGTCAATTTAATTATGATAAATTATGGATGGATTACTTTGGGCCATATGCATATTGTGCCTTACCATATTGGGTATTATGTTTATTCTGAAGAAACTGGACCAACCTTATCTCATTGCTTATATTATCGCCGGCATCGTGCTTGGGCCATATGGATCAGGGGTTTTTACACAGCCGGATGAGATAGAAGTCATCGGTGAAATAGGAATCCTGATTCTGATGTTCTTTCTGGGTATGGAAATTGATGTACCGGACCAACGCAGCCTGCTCATTAAACCTGTCATAGCACAGAGCATAAAAATAGTTCTGAGTGCAGCCTTCGCTTTTTCGATAGGCTATATTACAGAATTACCCCTAAAAAGCACCGTCCTGATCGCCGTCCTTTTTATTTTTAACAGTACTGCTGTGGTCAGCGAGTTTCTGAAGAAGCACCAAACTTTAAAAACCACCTTCGGGATCATGATCCTCAATATGCTGATCTTTCAGGATCTTCTTCTGGCCCCTGTTCTGACCCTACTGAAGGTTTGGAGCAAAGATGATTTCAGCTTTCTGCAAATCATATTTCCTGTTCTTGTATGCATTGCTATTTTTTTCGTTTTAAAAAAGATAAGAAATGTACAGGAAATCAGGCTTCCGGAATTTTTTCGTACGATTGAGAATGATCATGACCTGCAGGTATTTTCTGGACTGATGATCTGCCTTGGATTTGGATTATGTGCTGAAACAGCCGGATTGAGCGGTGCACTGGGAAGTTTTATCGCTGGTGTTATCGTAGGAAGGGTAAAGGTATTTCACTGGCTTGAACATTCTTTAATGCCTTTTAAAGTGTTTTTCACTACCCTCTTTTTTGTTTCCATAGGCCTTCGTCTTGATCTTTTCTACCTGTATTCTAACTTCCGGATCATTCTGCTGGGAACTTTTTTTGTTCTCATCAGCAACAGCCTTATGTCTGCCGTTATATTCCGTCTACTGAAGTATCCGTGGAAGGACAGCTGGTATGGAGGTGCCCTGTTATCCCAAACAGGAGAATTCGGGATTTTAGCATTGTCCATCGCCTACAAATCAGGCATCATAGAATATAGTTTATATAAAGCCGGGCTTGGAATAACATGCCTGTCACTGTTATTGTCTACCATCTGGATCGCTGTTTTAAAGAAAATTATTGAAAAAAAATCTGTGACCGATATCAATAGATAAGAGAAGATATGTTTTATAGACGGCTCATAAAAAATATTGAACCTATTAATGGGCCGTCTGTAATATAAAGGTGCTGGTTATTTCAAAAGCCTTCCCTTCGGAGTCATCTAAACGATTATATTATCAATTACCATTGATCACCTTGGCAGTGTCTTTCTTTTGATGCATGGTGTCTGATATTTCTTTTAACGTCCGGATCGTATCGGATTTTCCGTCGTTTACCGTCTCTTTTTTGTTGTCCTGATCCTTATATTGTGTCTCGGCTTTCTGACATGCCGACAAAACAGAAAGAATGAATAATGATGTTACGATATATTTCATGATAATGTGATTGATGATAACAAACCTATCAATTGATGCACAGAAAATATATGATCATAGTCACAAAAGCATCAAACACTAGCTCTAAACGTAAAATAAAAATTCAAATTAATTAATTATCATAGATTTTAAATCTAAACTATGTTCAAATCATGGGCTGTTGTGGAGGTCTAGTATACAAGCCACTGCTGCCGCACGATTCTATCGTGTGGTATTTGCTATCTCACACTTAAGTACCCTACAGAAAGTTTAAAAATACTGCACAATTAAGAAGAAAATCAAAGATTTTCAACAAGACTACCGTGTGCTTCTTCTGCGCAAAGTATAGTACTTAAATTAACTTAAGTGTTTAAAAGGCTTTGGATTTTCTTTGCGGTTTACTACAGACAACCACACGAAGGGATTCGTGCGGTAGCAGGGATTCGTGCGGTAGCGGTGTATACAGTAGAATTTTATAAGAAAAAAGGCCGTTTTCACTAGTTGTGAAAAGGCCTCTTTTAATTTAAGATTTTTCTTATTGAAAAACTTTCATCACTTTCCAAGATACTTTTGAACTGCGGCGGAAGAAACACCGACGGCCTTAACTGCATTTTTCAACTGGTCTTTGGTAACACTAAACTTTTTTGACCAATATTCAAGTTCCCAACTTTCGTTTACATTTACTTTAGTCGCATCTTGTGGTCTTTTTTTACTTAAATCATCGCTCATAATAAATATTTTTTGATTAATAAAACCAAAAATAGCTAGTCTTTAGACGATATCATTACGGATTTCCGTAAATAAAAAATCCCAACTCGTCAGGATTTTCACGGAACTTCTAAAAGACTTGAAAATTTTATAAAGAGAAGCGGCTTAAAATCAGGATTTCTGATCAATTTTAAAGTTCAGTAAATCTTTTGGCGGCAGATTTAGACCTCTAGCTAAGTCAATCAGTGTAGTAAACGCAAAGTTTCTTTTTCCATTTTCTATATCACTTACTGTAGCTTTAGTAATTTTGGAACTATTTAGCACGACATCATCTTGAGTAAGTCCGGATTTAAGCCTTAATTCTTTGATGTGTTCCCCAAATTTTTTTAATAATTCGTCTTGCAAAACTTCCATTAATTAGTGATTTCTACAAAGGGCGGAATTTTTTTTGCAAATTTTGTTATAAGATCTTGTAACAAAATAAAAATTTCTTATATTTGGAAAAGATTACTTGTTAAAGTAATTTTGCGATACTTCAAAGAAATATAGAAGCTATTGCTTAGAATCTCGATTCGAAAACTGGTAATTTTAGTACACGAGACGATAAGTAAAAGGCTCACGACCTAGGCGTGGGCTCTCTTATCTGTGTACAAGGTATACCAGTACCCCGAATCGGATAATGTAGAGTCCCATGCCGTTTTATTTCATGCTGTTCTGCCTTTCTACAATTATTTTTTCTAAGCCGCTTTTTTTAACATACAAGTATCATGATACGATACAGTGGAGTGTACAATCCATTGCGGCTTCAGGGCTTTCACGGGAACACAATTGTTATTTATTATTTTAATCTGTTAAGTGTGGAACTCCGGCGTACCGGTGTACGCCTGATGTTTTACCATGTACGGGAAATCAAAGCCTATGCAGTAATGGATGAATCAATGACAGCTCTTTACATTATTCAAAAAAAATACAAAAACTTTATGAAAAAAAATACAGCAGATTGGGACACCCTTTTTTGGACAGGCCCTAAGAAACGTGCCGGGTTACAGCTCCTGGAGAACTTCTTCCAGTTCAATGATTTGGCTGTCACTAAAAAAAGGCTAAACGACATTATCCGTTACGCCATAAAAAAGGACGGCTTCATTGCGGAAGATCCGTCGGTGCTCTTTCAGTTTCACCAGTCGATGCGCTCATTTGTGCGGGCAGGATATCTCCTGATGCTGAAGAAAAAGAAACATCGTTTCAGCAGACTACCGGAGAACTCCGTTCCTGTGATGTCCGGCTTGCTTTCGGAGCAGGAATACCTGGATCCGCTCTTGGTATTCAGTAAGGCCTATAAGGAATACACCATAAAGGAGTTCGACTACTTTATGTCCGGAATGGTTTATTTGTCGATGGGCATCTCTGATCACATTCCAGAAAAAAATATCATCAACCCATACATTCATCTGACGAAAATGCTGGATGCCGCACACCTTATTCTTCAGAGAAGAAGCAAAAAGAAGACGGCCGGCAACCATCCAGAAAAAAAGGGCGATGTGTACATAAAAGGTTAGAAGTTTTGGATGAGGAGCGCCCATCATAAATCAACAACAATACTAGAGAATCAAGTTCACCCACTGCTACCGCACGATTCCATCGTGTGGTATTTATTATCTCACAACTAAATACCCCTTTAAAAAGCTTAAAAAATACCGCAGAATTAAGTGTGCCTCAGAAGAAAATCAAAGATTTTCAACAAGACTTTCGTGCACTTTTCTGTCCAAAGTATATGACTAAATTAACTTAAGTGGTTAAAAATCCTTGGATTTTCTTTGTGGTTTACTACAGGCAACCACACGAAGGATTCGTGCGGTAGCAGGGATTCGTGCGGTAGCGGTGATTCGTGCGGTAGTGGTGATTTATATCTGGAAAAGTTGTAGCAGTTAAGTTTTTTTGATCTGAGCTGCTTTCAGCATCATCTGGTGAAGATCCGTATTTCTGATAAATGGAGACAGCCATTCTTTTCCGGGACCGTAAGCCGCCACTTCAACATAATCTCCCGAATGATCCATACTGATCCAGCCCACATTATTATGTTTCTGCTGTATCTCAGAATAGGCTTTGTATGGTAACTTTTTATAATTGTATAATCCCGACTCCTGTTTTTCCAGCCCGGAATAAAAGTTTAGTAAATGCTTTCCTTCTTCGTCGCTCAATCTTATACGGTTGGTTTCATAAATCCAGTCCCTGATCTGCTGCAGCGTAAAATCATGTTGTATGGAATTCAATATAAATTCGTTTGAGTATTTATAATCTGATATGCTGTTAAATTTTGAAGTGGCATCCGTTCCATAGATGGTGCCCGGGTTGGCATTGCCGTGATCGGTTGTAATAATAACCAGTGTTTCATTATCTTTTTCTGCAAAATCCAGAACTACCTTTATCGCTTCATCAAAGGCCAGCTGGTCATGTATGATGGCAGAAATATCATTAGCATGGGCTGCCCAATCTACTTTACCGCCTTCTATCTGGAGTACAAAACCCTCAGCATGATCTTTCATCTGCCCAATGGCAACTTTTGCCATTTCTGCAAGCGAAGGACTGTCCTGCAAAGCCGGGAGACTCTTCTGATCAATGGTGTACGGCAATGCTCCTGAATTAAAAACTCCTAATATTTTACCGGGATTTTGTATATTCTTTAAATCATTTTTAGTTTTACATACCTGGTATCCCTTCTGTCTGTATGCTTCATAAACATCTTTGCCGTCTGCTCTCTTACCTGGATTAAAAAACTCATCACCTCCACCCATCATCACATCAAATCCAAGGTGATGATACATTTCTGCGATTTCAGGTTCGGCATTTCGGCTCCCGGAATTTACACAGAAACCCGCCGGCGTTGCATGGGTGATTGTGACAGTGGTCACACAGCCTGCTTTTTTGCCTGCTTTCTTAAACTTCTGCCATATCGGAACATATTTTTCACCGTCAGCACCCATGTTCAGTACCCCGTTCTTAACTCTTACCCCACCCCCAAATGCTGAGCTGGCAGCGGCAGAATCTGTCACGATCGAGCTGGCAGACGCCGTATCCATTAGAGCTCTGCTCACTTTTCCGGTGTTATAAAGATCAATCCAATGGCTAGTTTTACCCAGTATATTTCTGGAATAAAGATCTGCCATAGTCAGGGTTCCCAGGCTCATTCCGTCACTTACCATAAATATGATATTTTTAGCTTTCTTATGCTGAGACGCAGTGATTCTGGAATTACCTCCCAGCAGATGAATAGGGTTTAAAGCGAGGGCACCTGTTAAAAGACCTGATCCTTTTAGAAATTTACGTCTGTCCATTGTAAAAAATTATATATAGCAAAGTTATGAAAATTGTAATGTTATCGAAACAATGTTGCATTAATAAATTGTCAATTTTAATATTAAATATTTTTAAGAAAGAGATCTTTGACTGATCTCTTCTTTCAGACAACCACACGAAGGATCGTGCGGTAGCGGTAAGGATTTCTATCAGTTAATAATTCATTAGTTTCAAAATGAGCTGTTCTCTGTTCTTGATAAGTATTCTTACTTTTCACCAATTGAGCATTCACTTAACTCATACCATCTGCGAGGACCGCTACTTTTAATCCTTCTTTATTGTGATGGAATAGTTAAGCAAATTCTTTTTCCGGTTCCTAAGAAGCCGCTCAGGACGGTTACGGGTAATTTATTCATCATTATCATGAATTAATGCTTATGATGATTAAAGTTGATAAGGTGTCCGGTGATTAACCCAATCGCACCCAAATAAATAAAGGGCAAATGAATTTCAAAAACCATATCTGCAAAAACCGAAACTGAAATAAGCAGAATAGAGACCACAAATAGCATCTTCAGCCATATACGCTGTGTTTTCTTTGAAATTCGGTAAACCACAGCGATTCCGATAATCAGAAAAGCCAGGTCAACCAGAGGATGATGCGAAAGGCCTAATGGGATTACTATTAATAAAGGGAAAACAATACAGTGAATCAAACAAAGTACAGCTGCTGATAATCCGACGACATCCAGAATTTTTGATTTCATAAAAATTATATTTAAGTTTCTTATTGTAACTTTGTTGCAAAAGTAAAAATAACATTTCAATATCGCAACACTGTTGCATTAAAATATGAAAAAAACACGAAATACTCAGGCTAAAAGCGAGATACTGAGTTTATTAAATGATTCAGATAAAGCACTGTCGCACCATATGATTCAGGAAAAGGTAGGCGCATTGTGCAACAGAGTAACGATTTACCGGGTTCTGGAACGGCTTGAAGAAGAAGGTTTAGTGCACAAATTTGTAAATGTGGATGGCGTGGTTAATTATGCTAAATGTCATGGTTGTAAAGAGGGCGACCATTTGCATAATCATGTGCATTTTAACTGCAGGACATGCCATCAGGTAACCTGTATCGAAAACAGTATTCCTCAGATTAAAATGCCACCTCAATTTATTATTGAAGATTACAATTTTGTTATCAGCGGAATTTGTCCCAATTGTCAGTAAACCTACATTTTTTCAGAAATTATTGTCCGATACCTGAGATATTTCCATTACATTGACATTATGAAACTATCAGCTGAATATTATGCCAATACTGATGTTAATTTTTTAGCAAAAGATTTGTTGGGTAAAATTATATATACTGCCACCGGGGAAACTGTCACGGCAGGAATTATCGTGGAAACAGAGGCTTATTTCGGAATTGAGGATAAAGCATCCCATGCGTACGGAAACCGACGTACCGCACGGACAGAAGTGATGTATCAGAAAGGAGGTCTGGCGTATGTCTATCTCTGTTACGGGATTCATCATCTGCTGAATGTTGTCACTTCCGTTGAAAACGATCCGAAATGTGTTCTTATCAGAAGCATCCAACCGCTGTATGGTTTCCAGGAAATGGAAACGAGACGAAAAATGCCGGTAGAAAAGCCCGCTATATCTTCCGGTCCCGGATCACTGACAAAAGCTTTAGGCGTTGATCTTTCTTTTAACAGACAAAACCTGACAGAAGACCGTATCTGGATTGAAGATCACGGCATCACGTATGAGCCTGCTGAAATTTCAGAGGCACCCCGGATAGGAATCGGGTATGCGGAAGAACATGCTCTGCTGCCGTTACGTTTCTTTGTCAGCAATTCTAAGTATGCCCGGAACAAATAGTAACAATTGTGTGCTGATGATCCGATACATAATGGCTCTCTATCATCATATCCAGCATTTCATGAAATATTTTAACGCCATTACCCTCAGATCACGAAATTTCTAAACAGTATCCCTGTTAATTTTTATGGTATCTTGGCATAATATTTTAATGAGTTTTTTAAAAAAAATATGATGAATATTATAAATAAAACAGGCCTCATTGTTTTTGCCGGGTCATTGATTTTTTCCTGTGCACCAATACCTAAATCCAATGGCAATCACGGACTTCCACCGGGACAGGTAAAAAAGGTAACAGGATCTAAATCGGCGAAACATTACGCCCCCGGACAATACAAAAAAAAGTGAGTACATGTAAGATAACCGGCAATCATGAGGTTACTGATGCTGAAAAACCAAAGCCTTTGAACGTGCAGTTCGAGGGCTTTTTTTTATCAAAGTGAATTACCGCTGAAGGATCATTATGACCATTAGAGCCAATAAACCTGAATCTCCCGGCCTGAACTGCCAAAATGCAATGCACGAAGTCATCTTAAGATTACTTTGTGTAAGATATTATATTAAAAAAAAAACTTATATGAAATTGATTGATTTTTGAAAGTTATCATTTGATTTTTTAAAACACCAAAGAATACTTCCCTGCTAATTTTGTATTAGAAATTTAAATAAAAATAACGGAACAAAATTTAAAAATTATGAGTACAAAAGAGCCAATTAAAAGTTTAGCACAAAACACTTTCAAAAATCACCTGGATTTCCTTTCATCCGGCCAGATCGAAAAATGGGTAGATCTTTTTTCTGAAGAAGGTGTTCTGGAATTTCCTTATGGTCCTGCCGATTTTCCTAAACTCGTACAGGGAAAGACAGAGCTTTATGACTATATGAAAAATTTCCCGAAACACTTTAAGGTTGATTTTGAAAATCTTCATTTTTATGCCACCGAAGATCCCACTCTGGTCATTGCCGAATTTACGAGTACGGGAACTGCGATCAGCACAGGAAAACCGTATAATCAAAAGTATATTTCGGTAGTTCATACTAATGAAGAGGGTAAAATTTTAAAATATGTGGATTTCTGGAATCCAATGGTTGCATTAGAAGCTATAAATGCTCCTTTGAGTAACTTCGTGCAGTAGCTCATGGCAAGTTTCAGGAATGTAGCAGGAAGACCGTCTTCACGAGTTGTGAAAACGGTCTTTTCATTTCGCCCGGTTCTTATATTTTGGAAAATATGATGAAAAGATTTAAATTTGTTGTACTGGAAAACATCTTCAAACCATATTTCAGACATTCTGCCATGATAAAACCCGAGACTCTGGAGGATTACTATGCAAAGAGACCGTTTTTAAAAACTTCCGATCTGAAAAAAGAGGAAGGTCATTTCAATATCCTATCCATATCAAGGAAGAATCAGCCTGAACATCATCATCCGGTTTCATACAGCCGAAAGGAGTATTTTAAAATATGCTTAATATCAGGGAAAAGCCAGATTCATTATGCTGATAAAAGTTTTGAAATACAAAAGCACGGGCTGCTGTTTGCCAATCCTCTGATTCCTTATAACTGGGAACCCATTGACGGATTGCAATCGGGCTACAGCTGCATTTTCACAGAGTCTTTTTTTAACAATTTCGGAGATATTAAAAAATATCCTTTTTTTCAGCCCGGAGGATATCCTGTATATGAGTTAAGCACCTCAGAGCTGCTTTCTTTAGAGAATATTTTCGTACAGATGAAGCACGAGAAGGATTCTGATTTCGAATATAAAGATGATGTACTTAGAAATCTGGTTTTTCAGCTGATTCATTCTGCTTTAAAAATGAGGCCTTCGGAAAATATATTACCTGAAAAACAGAATTCAGCGGCAAGAATTACTTCTCTGTTTATAGACCTTCTTGAAAGTCAGTTCCCGATAAGCAGTGCTTCCGGAGCAATTACACTCAGGAGTGCTTCTGATTTTGCAGGCCAAATGTCTGTTCATGTTAATCATCTGAATAAATCAGTAAAAGAAGCGATGTCTAGAACTACCTCTGAAATGATTTCTGAAAGGATTTTAAAAGAAGCAAAGATTTTACTGAAACACAGTTCCTGGGCGATTTCAGAAATAGCCTACGCCCTTGGATTCGAAGGACCCTCGCACTTCAGTACCTTCTTCAGGAAACATCTGAAGTTATCACCAAGTCAATTCAGAAATCCTGAAAAATTTTAAAGACTGTCTATCTTAAGTTACTACGCTGACCTAAGCTCTAACTGATACAGCATAGGAAATGATTCTTTACATTGAATTATAAAACACCGATTTCCTGCTTCGTGACGGGAAATCGGTATTTTTACAATAATTCAATGATTACGGTATTTATAAAATGTATTATTAAATCATTTCGGCAGCGGCATCAGCCGTGCATGCTGAATGTCAAATCGTACTGAGGGAACATTGGTACTGTCTGTAAGTTCTGAAAATTTTGCATTCATAATCCAGACTTTATCTTTTGCCATTGCAGCGGTAGACGGATAGGTAAACCGGTCGGCCACTAAGGTGGATGCAGATAATTTTGCGGAAGCCCAGTTATCCTGGGAAGTCAGCTCATATATTTTATCACTTCCCCCATTTTGTACTACGACCAGCTTTTGATTTTCTGTAAGCAATAAGCCGTCACCGTTCATAAAAAACTGTTCTGTGGCAACTTTAGTTATATTTTTGGGATTATTCAAATCGATTTTATATAAAGCTCCGGTTCCGCTGCTCACCGTCAGCAGATACCCTGAAGGATGAAAGACAATCCCGTTGAGACCGATCCCTTCTGTCTTAAACATGGGACTATCTGCAAAGACCGAAGCCTTGCCACCGGGCGTCACTTTATAAATTACGTTTGAAAAACTGTCGGTTACGTACGCATTCTGCTGACTGTCAAAAGTCAGGTCATTAGCAAAATGATTTCCCTTTACCAGGCCAGACAGGTCAATATAATCTGTTTTCTTTCCCGTTATCATATCAATGCCAATTAACCTGGCCATTTTTTTCCGCGTGTCCGGAGACGTAAATTTGCTGTAATTGGCATCGCTTACACAGGCAAACAAACGCTTGCCGTCCGGATGCACTTTCAGTCCGTATGTGGATTTCAAAGACGGATCATTCATCAGCAGACTGTAAACGCCGGCCTGAGTAACTTTTCCTATGCTGCCAAGTCGTGCTGATGAAACATAATAAACATTTGAACTACTGTCGTAAGCAATACCTTCCGGGTATGCTTCCGGTGCATTAAATTCTATTCTTGTACTGGGCTGGTCAGGAATAGCGGCTGCGCATCCGACCATAAGACTACATAATATTAATTTTTTCATACCGTTTATTTTTGCTTGATGCTGTAAAGAACTCCGTTTGCGTCGTCAGAAATATATACCGTGCCGGATGCAGTGATGGCTACGCCCGCGGGTCTTCCGAATCTGGTTTTACCTTTAAGAAAACCGGTCAGGAAATCTTCAGCCGATACGGGCTTTCCGTTAGAAAACTTTATTTTCTGGACTTTGAAACCCACCGGCTTGCTTCTGTTCCAGGAGCCGTGCCAGCAGACAAGAGCGTCTCCGCTGTACGCTGAGCCGGCAGGGAAAAAGCGGAACCCAATGGGTGCCATATGTGCCTGATATTCCATTACAGAAGGTTCGGTAGTTTCCGCCCATTTTTCTTTACTGTTTCCCGCAGGATCTTCCCTGGTGGTATCCACTTCTCTTTTGGCATAGGCAAACGGATAACCGTAATTTTTACCTTCTTTAAGATGATTTAATTCTTCAGGCGGCCAGTCATCACCTTTGGCGTCCCCACCGTTATCCATCCCCCAGAATTCATTTGTCTGCGGATGCCAGTCGAAACCGATCGTGTTTCTAAGGCCTGATGCGAAGATCTTACGCTCCCATGTGAGCGGATCTACCTGTACCATGGTAGCAGCCTCACGGTCTGATTCTTTACAGTCATTACAGAGCGTTCCGATTGAAATATAAAGTTTTCCGTCCGGTCCGAAATCCATGGTTCTGTTGGGATGCTGTCCTGCGCTGGGCATATCATCGAAAAGCATTTGCTTGTCAGTAAGCGTCCCGTCCGCATTTATTGTATACCTGCGTAATTCATTATTATTACACAGATACATGAAGCCATCTTTTACTGTGATGCCATGGACTCCTTTAAATTCGGCAGCCACTGTTTTGATCTCCTCAAATTTGCCATCCTTGTTCCCGTCTTTCAGCAAAAGCACATCTCCTGTATCACGTCTGGTGATGTATAGATTTCCGTCAGGAGTATAATATAACATCCTGGGTTTTCCGAGGCCGGAAGCAGCTATTGAGACCGTCCATCCGTCAGGAACTTTCAGAAGGTTAACCATTTCGGGAAGAAAATCGAGATGTTCCGGATAATTGGTAGAATGGGTAATTTTGGTAATTTCCTTGGGTGGTATTCCCCGTTGCGCTGAAGCATTCGAAAACACAAAAGCTGTTACGAGAGGAATTATTTTTAAGATAGTTGTGGTATTCATAGGTATCAAATAAAAAAAATTCATAAGCTGTATAGCTTATGAATTCATTAATTAATTTATTTATCGTCTTCCTCCGCAGCTTCAAAATTAATGGAGTGATAGGCGGAATCTGTCAAAATCACATCAGCTTCTTTTTCTTCAGCTAATGTTGCTTCCAGTAGCGCAGCTATTTCTTCTTCGCCCAGTGTTTTGGCAAAAGCAGCCAATGTACCGTACGAGGCAATCTCATAATGCTCAATTTTTTGTGAGGCCGAGATAATTCCCGCATCACGTACGGGTCCTGCCTCTGTTTCTTCCATAATGCTTTCCCCTTCTTTTATAAGGCCTTCCATAGCATCGCATTTTTTACCGCGGTTCGATTCTCCAAGTATATCAAAGATCTGCTCCAGCCTCTGAACCTGACCTTCTGTGACCTTCACATGTTCTTCTATGGCGGAGACCAGCTTAGGTTCACTTGCATTTTTGGCCATTTTCGGCAAGGCTTTTACCAATGCTCTTTCGGCGTAAACAATATCTTTCAGCTCATCGATAAATAATTCTCTGAGTCCGTCAGCTGCAGAAGATTTCGCCTTGACTTTGCGTGTGTTTTTCTCGTTTTGACTGTTTGTTTTTTGCATAATATTATTTTTAGTGGTGTTGTTTATTCTATAATAAGGTGTGTCGGCCGTCCGTCATTTATATCTTAAGTTATACTTTAAATATTAAATGGGCAGGATTCTGGCCGGCAGCCGCAATCTCGTATGACTCCGGGAAAGCAGCATGTATTAAGCTTATATACAGAGATTATACGGGTATCCGGAGATCATCCAGCTTTCTTTTAAATCCTTCCATAGCGCTGATACTCATTCTGTCCGGCACCCTGTTTAATGTTTCGGTATCGAATATATCCCAGATTCCACTGTGATGCCAAACCGTTGGATGATCCCAGTCAGGACGGTCGATAACCGGATAGATACAGCATCCTAAAAGAGGAAGCCCGGATTTCAAAACCGAGATACATTCTTTTTCGATCGAACGGATCCACAGCGCACGGTCTTCTCCGGGGTGACTTGTTTCAGTAATGACCACCGGTCTTCCGTACCGGGTGAAAACCGTTTCAATAAGGGAATGCAGGCTTCTGAATAAAGGATGTGGCGGCTCGTCTGCCCAAGGCAGAAATTCGTGGGTTTCATTAATCCACTGATTGTTATAATAATAATTAACCCCGATGATATCCAAATATTCAGGTTTCCCCCTGAGTTCGGGACACATCTCTCCCGAAAGGATATCATGAACCTGAAACTGCTCGAAGTGTTTTTCTTCAGCAAGTAAAACCGCTTCAAAATTACTCTGGTCGTTTGAAACAATGCTTACCAATGGTTCCGTCACCAAAATTCTTACCGACGGATCAATTTCACGCATCCTTTCGATTCCTTCAATATAGGCTTTCATCAATGCATATTTTACTTCCCAGCCCTGACCTACGCAATAGGGTGAAGTTCCTCTTACATCGCCCCCCAGCCATGAAATAAAACTCACTTCGTTAATAGGCGTTATAATTAAATGACCATCAGGCACAAGGTTTCTGTAGGTAATGACAAATTCGCGGCATAAATGGCTGAATCTTCTTGCAAACATCGGATGAAGAGGAGTCATATCATCCGGATAACCAAAATGGCAGATATCCCAGACGACCTGGATATTTTTAGCACGGGAACTTTTAATAACCCGTTCTACTTCTTCCCAGTCATATTCATAGGGTCTTTTTTCAACGGCACTCCAGCGGATTCCCTCCCGTACGGTTTTAATACCGACTTCCCGTAACCGGTCATAATCCTCTTCCAAAAACCGGTCATGTCCTGATTCTTTATATAGATCCACCCTATTTCCAAATGCATTCTGATGGTCTGCACATTCAAAGCCACCCATCAGGAAACTTTTGAACGGATTGGTATTGGATGGTAAAAAATCATTACTGAACATATTCTTCCCTTGTTTTTAGCTTTTTGAAAAGGGCTAGTGACTGGGCCACCACCTGATCCATATTATAATACTTGTACGTCCCCAGACGACCCGTGAAAAACACATCCGGATGATCTTCAGCAAGTTTTTTGTACTGATTGTATATTTCCTGGTTCTGCTTTCTCGGGATCGGATAGTACGGATCACCTTCGGCAGTAGGATACTCATATACAATCGTTGTCTTTTCATTTTTCTGACCGGTCAAAAACTTGAATTCCGTAATTCTTGTATACATATTGGAGGTGGGAAAATTCACCGTCCCAGTTGGCTGATAATTTTCCTGATTCAAAGTTTCAAACTTAAAGTCTATGGATCGGTAAGGTAATTTACCGTAACAATAATCAAAATAAGAATCGATAGGACCTGTATAAATGAGTGTTTTAAAAGGAATAATATCCACAATATCCTTATAATCGGTCTGAAGCATAATGCTGATGTTTTTATGAGACAGCATTTTTTTAAACATTTCAGTATAACCGTTTTTCGGCATTGCCTGAAAAGTATCTGTAAAATACCGGTCATCCCTGTTGGTTCTTGTAGGAACACGGGCGGTTACGGAAGCATCCAGCTCAGAAGGATCAAGATCCCACTGTTTTTTGGTATATCCTTTGAAAAATTTCTCGTACAGCTCTTTACCTACTGCATTCAGAACTACATCTTCGGAAGTAAGGATAGGATTTCTTTTTTCAGCTTTTGAAGCCAGAAAATCTGTCACCTCATCTGAAGTTAAATTTTTACCGTATAATTTATTAATTGTGGTAAGGTTAATAGGGATCGGAACCAGGAGACCATCCACACTTCCCAAAACACGATGTTCATAAGGCCGCCACTCGGTAAATTTTCCCAGATATCTGAAGACATCCTCAGAATTGGTGTGGAAAATATGGGGTCCGTATTTATGAATAAGAATTCCTTCTTCATTATAATAGTCAAATGCATTCCCTGCAATATGGTCCCGTTTGTCAACAATTAAAATTTTCTTCCCTTCGCTGGCAAGACGCTCTGCCAAAACTGCTCCTGCAAAACCGCAGCCTACTATTAAAAAATCATACATGGTTAATCTGTTTTTGTGTGTTTGTATCTAGCTCATTTACTACCTTCACTGCATCAATAAGGGCATTCATTTTGTTAAAAGTGTTATCCCAGGAATCATCTTCCAGAAAATGATCCACGGTTCTCTGCCAATGGTCCTTTTCGTCATCGGCAAAGATCTTCTCTGCAGTCGAAATGAACGATTCGGAATCAGAAATAATATGCACCAGACCGGCATTGCCATACGGATTGATAACATCCTTTATCGCTGTGGATATAACGGGTTTCCCTGCTGCAAGATATTCAGGGGTTTTCGTCGGGCTGATAAACTCTGTAGATTCATTTAAAGCAAATAATATCAATGCAATATCCCAGTGGGAAATGTATTGTGGCAATTCAGAATAGGTTTTGGGACCTAAATAGTGAATATTAGAAGCTCTAGGCAGATCTTCAGGACTGATTTTTACGACAGGACCAATGATGATGAATTGCCAGTCCGGACGTTTTGCTGAAACTTCGCGAAGGAGTTCGATATCAAAACGCTCATCGACAACGCCGAAAAATCCCAGTTTTGGAGAACTGATCGATTTCTGGTCTGCCGGTTCTTCCTGAATGGCTCTTGCCTGGCCAAAATGCAACTTATCAATGCTGCTTGGCATAGCATGAATATTGTGATGTCTGTTTTTCTTCGCCTGGTAAAGAGAATTTCCCCCGGTGAAAACCACATCGGCCTTTCTGAACAGCTCATTTTCCAGCTGCAGCAGTTGTGGTGGTGCAAATTTGAATGCGGATAATTCATCCATAGAATCGTAAACAATCTTCTCCGGGTGAAGCTCACTGGTAAACTGAAGAGCCATCGGAGTATAGTACCAACTGATATAATTTTCTATATTGTACTCTTCTAAAAGTTCTTTAATAAGATTCTGTATTCTTTCGTTGGTGGTCTCGTCATGATTTGAAACCAGCAGTTCGACAATGTACGTTCCGTCCTGTACATTAACGATATACCTATCAGAATCCCCGATTTTCGGTTCTTCAAAATAAAATACCTGGTAATGCTTTGAAAACCTTGTGAGAAGGTGTTGCGGTCGCTGATAAACAAAATTCCATGATAGATGGCTGAAGCATAATAAGTATTTCATATGTATATTGTGATTAAGTGTGAACAATGTAGTGAAAAGAATATGCACATCTTATGACGTGAGTCATAATCTGCGGTCTTTGAAAATGTTAAATAGATATCATACAATGGGATAATATCCTTATAATCATTTATAAATTATCGAGGTAAAAAAGAGAGAGCAAACTTTGAATTGGCTCTCTCCTTTTGTTTAAAACAAATATTTTTATCTGTCGGGATGAACGGGCTGGATCTCACCGGTAGGCAAAGACTCAAACAGCGACGGAAGAAACATATGCAGAATAAAATAAGCCAGCACGGTAAGAGGAACTAAGGCAAATAAAATAATGATGAGCAGGCCTGGTCTGTTTTTCTTGGATTCGGTTTTCATAATTCGTATTTTAAATTATTATTTTATGATTTGTAGGGTGATCGTTCTGAAGTATTTATTCAGCCGGTATCATACTGCCGTCATTAAAGTTAATCGTACAGCCATCAGTGAGAATATGTACTTTGAGGTTTTCCGCGTAAACCGGTTCTCCTTTCTCTACCGATTGGATATTGGTCTGCTGTATTTCTTTTCCGGAAATAATCACTACCATTCCGGAGCCCTTGCATCTGGCCAGATGCCCATTTTCAATCAGTAAAGCTGTATCTTCTCCCAATCCCACACCCCATTTATCAGGATGCAAAATCGAGGCATGGGCCAGTCTGCCGAATCTGCCTCTGTGAATAAAATGAGTATCGACAATACAGGAAGAGATAAAGTTCATACCCGGTACCAGTTTAATATCAGCATCAAGAATTGCTTCGCCATTTTCAGCGTCACTGATGATCACTGAAGGCATACACATAGCACCTGCGCTTGTTCCTGCGACCAGGAAACCATTCTCATTCTTATATTTTTTCAGCAAAAGATCAATAATGGCCGAATCTTTCAATTCATCACAAATTTTGTTCTGATCCCCACCGGTAAAAAAAACCGTTTTGGCATCCTCTATCCTTTTAAAATAATGATCAGAATGCATATGCTCATCGCACAGATGAAGAAAATCATAATTGGTAAAGCCGATCTGGTCGAAAGTTTCCCGGTACATCCGGCGCATGCTTTCCGGCTCTGAACTGGCAGTGGTAATCACTTCGATGCGGTCATCTTTGTCAGATACCAGTAGTTTTAAAATTTCATGGGGTATAAAATCACGGTTTTGCTTTTCCATTTCATTATCCGCGTCACTTCTGTCTTCATTCCCTCCGATGATTAATAACTTTCCTTTTGGAATCATAATTTATTTTTTAATGTAGTTTGGTTTAATGTATATCAATCCTGATCTTGATGAACTCAAATGTACTAAAGAGAAGGCATCTTTTTTATGACAGCGATCACATCTTACTTTGATCTTCGCTAATTTCTAAGGACATCAATAATTCAAAAAAGACGATGGCCTGGCGATTAGAATCATAGATATTGCAATATTTACAGTTTATTTTTGCTATTATTTTATATTTTTCATGATATGATTGAAAACATATAATTATTAAAAACATTTTTGGTAAATTTGTATTATATTTTGTTGAAATTTATAAATTTCTTATACACATAGGAACTTCAGCAATTAACCTCCGGAAAGTCGTCTCGTATAAATATGTAAAAGAGACCAACACCATTACTCATGACCACTTCCGTATTTTTCACTGCAGAATGCCTTTTAAAAAAATCTATGGCATCAGCTATGTTACGATTGCCGTAATACGCTGAAGATCTTCCCACTGAATACATCGGTATCACTTCCTTATCAACCACAAAAAATTATTATGTATTTACAAGAAGAACTTCTGTACTCCATCGGAGCGGCAGAACAAAATTATAATCCCGGAGATTATATATTCCGGGAAGGCGGAAGCCCTCAATTCTATTTCCAGATCATAAGCGGAGACGTGAAGCTGAACAACTATCACCGGGATGGTAAAGAATTTATCCAGGGTATTCTTACGTCCTATGATCCTATTGGAGAATATATGTTGCATTCAGACAAGATGTATCCGATGAATGCTGTTGCGCTTACCCGATGCTCAGTCATCAAGGTCTGTAGAAAAAGCCTACTTTCGTATCTGGATCAAAGCCCTGCTTTTTATATGGATCTTTGCAAATCTTTGTCGAAAGACCTGTACCGTAAGTTTGTCCTGATGCAGAAAATCTCATGTCACAGTGCTGTTGAGCGGTTGAAGGAAGTACTTCATCTGATGAAACAAGAACAGGAAAATACCGCACCGTTCACCTACGAGGTCCCCATTACACGACAGCAGCTGGCGTCACTGACCGGTCTCTGTTTAGAGACTACCATCCGGACCATTAAAAAGATGGAACGCGAGAAAATAGTACAGATCAGGAACAGAAAAATTCTTTTCTGAAAACTAATACCCGAGCAGCATTTGGCTATCATTACAGGATTAAATAAATTTGAGCACGAATAGCTTAGTGACAGATTTGTTATATCAAAAATACCTTTGTAACCATGCGGATTCTAATTACCTGAATATCTGACTTTATGCAGTGATGAGATTCCGCAATCGTTATTAACAAGGCTATATAATACTTAAACTGATTAAACGTGATTTGCAGATTTAAAAATAACTTTGAATCACAGATTTATTTTTTGCCTGCCAGTTTCCTTACCATCCCTTTAAAAATAATCCCGTGAAAAGGCAGGACGGAATACCAGTATAATCTCCCGGATACTCCGTGCGGACGGAAAACAGCCTTTTGCCAGAGCTTGCCTTTGTATACTTTGAACATCAGCCAGGCTTCTCCCGGAAGCTTCATTTCTGCAAAGAGAATCAGTTTTCCTTCTTCTCTGTCTGCATATAATACACGCCAGAAATCCAGAGCATCTCCCTGGTGAAGCTGTGTAGAACTTGTTCTTCCCCGTCTCAGTCCCGGTCCCCCCACCAGCACATCCATGAAACCACGCACTTTCCATAGACTTTGCCCGTACCAGCCATTGGCCCCGCCTAAAGAAAAAACCCGGTCTATACATTGTTCCCGATCGTCATATTCTGCAGTCCGCAGATCTGTGAACCAACCGTATTTGGGTACATCAAGATAATCTTTCAGGCTGGAATCGCTTCGGCTGCTGATAAAACTGTCTTTCCAGCTGGAGGCGATTTCATTATCCTGAATTTTAGCCAAAGTCCTTCTCAGGGCAGTATCATACGAAAATGGCTGAACTCCGGTAATTGCTTTAATTTCCGCCAGGCTTTCGGGGCGGCTTACTACTTCAATCTTCATGCTTCCCACCAGAGCAGTAGCCAGATTATAGGATGTGGAAGTAATAAAATACAGCCAATATGAAGACAGCTTAGGCGTCATCACGGGCACCGTAAAAATCTTTCTTTTCAGTCCACGTATTCTGGCAAACTCCAAAAGCATCTGTTTATACGTTAAGACATCGTCACAGCCAATATCAAAGTTCCGCTGATAGGCTTTTTCTTTGAACAGGGTAAAAATCAGAAAGTCGAGCACGTTGGCAATTCCTATGGGCTGACATTTGGTATGAAGCCACTTCGGAGCAACCATTACCGGCAACTTCTCTACTAGATCTCTGATAATTTCAAAAGAGGCACTTCCTGAGCCGATAATAATTCCGGCTCTTAAGACCGTTACGGGGACGGTGCATTTCATCAAAATCTTTTCCACCTCAAGCCGTGAGCTCAGATGAGCTGAAAGTTCTTCTTTATTGGCCAGGCCCGAAAGATAGATGATGTGATTACAGTCCGTTGTTTCCATAAATTCAGAAAAATTAACAGCGCATCGTTTTTCAATTTCTGCATAATCATTGCTGTTGCTCATCGAATGCATGAGATAATAGGCTCCTGATATATCTTTAGGAATATTTTCCAGTGTTTCGGGCTTCAGAAAATCCACTTCTACCACTTCGATCTGGGCATCATCAATGTCGACACCCTTGGAAAACCTGCTTTTATCCCTGCAGCAGCATATCACCTGATAACCCTGAGCGGCAATAACGTTGATCATTCTTTTCCCGATATATCCGGTTGCTCCGGTAAGCAGTATTTTTTTCATACGTCTGGTTTAATGGTGGCAAAATGTTAAGGTGATGAAATAATTATACCTTTTCCAGAAGATGCCCGAAATATTCTTTCTTTTTTGTCAGATAGCTTTCATTAACGTCGTTCGCACCTATTTCAAGGGAAATTCTATTATTGAGTTTGATTCCGCTGTTTTCAAGAGACTTAAGCTTATCCGGATTGTTGGTAAGCAAATTGATCTCCTTCACCTTTAAAATCTTCAGCATTTCTACCGCTACCTCAAAATTTCTCCCGTCAGCAGGCAGTCCGAGTTTCAGATTGGCTTCTACCGTGTCGAAACCTTTTTCCTGAAGTGCATAAGCTCTTAACTTGTTAATGATCCCTATATTCCGTCCTTCCTGCCGGAGATAAATAATCATTCCACCATGCTCCGACATATATTTCATGGCAGCATCAAGCTGTTGTCCGCATTCACATTTTTTAGAATGAAAAACTTCGCCCGTAATACATTCCGAATGAAAACGGACATTAACCGTCTTGTTGAAATCCGTGCCTGCGGATACCCATACAAGGTGCGGACTCCAGTCATCTTCGCGTTCCGAGAATGCATAACCGTAAACATTCCGAAGTCTGTAGGTATATCTGATTGTGTCTGTATTGTGAACATAATTCAAAAATTAAATGATTTACATAGTACAAATTTATACTTTATTTTAATAAAAAATAAAATTAATTACTAAATTTGGCGTAAATAATTCTACTATGCAAGAACAAACCAATATCACGCAGGAAAAAATACTTGAATTATATGGAGATTACCTTCTGAACCATGGAAAGAAGCCTAAAAACATATTTCTGTTTGCTCGGGAAAACGATTTTGAAGAAAAAGAATTTTATCATTACTTCTCAGGATTTGAGCAGATTGAAAGACAGATGTTTGATCATTTGTTCACAAAGTCACTCGAACTTGCTTCAGAAGTTAATATTGCAGATGATGTTACCACTAAAGAGAAACTTCTGAATGTATATTATATTTTCTTTGAAAATCTTACCATGAACCGTTCTTTGGTCTTATCTATTCTGGGAAACAGCAAAATTCAGAATATAAAAACACTTCAGAGTCTCCGTGAAACGCACAAACAATTTATCGGAACTTTAGATTTTAATGACTGGGATCTGATTGATAAATCAAAAGACCTCAGAAAACTCAATGAAAAATCGAGGCAGGAAGCGCTTTGGCTTCACTTGGTCTCTGCAATAGAATTCTGGAAAAAAGACACTTCTCCTGATTTTGAAAAAACGGATATTTACATTGAGAAATCCATTGACACCGGCTTTCAGCTGATGGACCATGAACCACTGAAAAAAATCTTCGACCTTGGAAAATTTCTTTGGAAAGAAAGGCTCAATATGAGGTAGCGACTACCTACACATTATCAGGCTTAGGCGGCTGGCAGATCGGGCATTAAAAGCTTTAGAGCCAATACAGCTGAACACAGAAAAACGTAAACTGAGCCTGTTACTGCATTAAGAATGAAGAGAAACTTCGTAATAAATCTTACCCAATCACATGAAAACATTAGATAAAATTCCTACAGGAAAAATTGAACGGACAGGCAGCCTGCTTAAAGCTGGTGCGAAAGTCGGAGTCAATTACCTGAAATACTATGGTAATAAAATTACAAAAGATGAGGAAGAAGCCCGTAAAATCCTGAACAGTGACAACGCGACGGATATCTACGACTCGCTGAAGGAACTGAAAGGTTCTGCTCTGAAAGTTGCGCAGATGCTGAGCATGGAAAAAAGCATTCTCCCGGCAGCTTATGTGGAAAAGTTTTCTCTTTCGCAGTTTTCCGTTCCTCCCCTGTCCGGCGCATTGGTAAAAAAGACCTTCAGAAAGTATTTCGGGAAAAACCCGGAAGATATTTTCGATAAATTTTCTGCCGAATCGGTAAATGCAGCAAGCATCGGACAGGTACATACCGCAGAAAAAGGAGCTCAGAAACTGGCTGTGAAAATTCAGTATCCCGGGGTCAGAGAAAGCATTTCCAGTGATCTGAAAATGGTAAAACCTATTGCCATGAAGATGTTCAATATCAAAAAAGAAGGTTCGGAATCCTATTTCCAGGAAGTGGAAGATAAATTATTTGAAGAAACCGATTATCACCTGGAGCTCAGACGTAGCCAGCAATTTGCCGAAGAATGTCAACACCTTCCGAACGTGAAATTTCCGCGTTATTATCCTGAGTATTCGTGCGAAAAAATTATTACCATGGACTGGATGTCCGGAATTCACTTTTCGGAATTTACAAAAAGACAAAACACCCAGAAGGATCTTGATACTATTGGCCAGACCCTATGGGACTTTTATATGTACCAGATGCACATCCTGAGAAAAGTACATGCCGACCCCCACCCCGGAAACTTCCTGATTTCTGATCATAAAGAACTCCTGGTGATCGATTTCGGTTGTATCAAAGAAATTCCGGAGGACTTTTACAGCCCGTATTTTGAATTGGCAAAACGGGAAAACCTGAATAATCCTGAAGTGTTCCGGGAAAAATTATTGATATTGGAAATTCTCCGTAAGGACGATTCGCCAGAAGAAGAAAAATTTTTCACCAAGCTTTTTTATGAACTGCTCGAGTTATTTACCAGACCCTTCAATCAGGAAAAATTCGACTTTTCCGATGAGCATTTTTTCCAGGAAATAGCAGACCTGGGACAGCGGTATGCCAAAATAAGCGATATGAAAGGAATGAATACCAACCGCGGTTCCAGACATTTCATTTATCTCAACCGCACATTTTTTGGTTTATACCATATGATGCACGACCTGAAAGCAAAAGAAGTGGTTATCAACCGTTTTAAAAACTATATAAAACCCTGATTATGCCCGCCGGATTACCGTTCAAAATCTGTGAAGTGTGCGGACTGCCCTTTAACTGGCGTAAAAAGTGGAAGAAAAACTGGAATGAAGTAAAATATTGCAGCGAAAGATGCCGAAAAAACAAAAAATCAATATCCTCTGGTTCACCAAAAACCTGAGAACGAGAGATTCAGAAACGTTATCCAATATAATGCGGGAAGATTTGCCCTTTCTTGCCCTCTACGTTTTTGACACAGATTTTTTTAATCAGATGCAGTATGGCTGTAGAAAAATCGGGAAATACAGAGCCAGATTCCTTCTCGAAAGTGTTGAAGATCTTAAGGAAAATTTAGCCGGACAGAACATCTCTCTTTTAGTTAAACAATGCAAAACACAAGACGTTTTTAAAAATATTGCTGAAGAATTTGAGATTGTAAAGATTTTCTGTCAGGAGGAATGGACCCAAGAAGAAATCAGCCTTCAGACAAAAATTAAGGAAGTTCTGCCATCCGTCACTTGGGAAAAATTTTATCAGCAGTTTCTGGTGCATCCTTTTTTTGTATTTAAAAATTCAGGGGAAATCCCGATGCTTTTTACCACTTTCAGACAAAATATTGAGAAAAATCTTTTAATCAGGCCTGAATTTGAATCTGCAGTGATGAGGTATCACAACAAAACAGAAATTTATTTTAAGAGTGATGAAGTGACACTGCGATCACTAGGCTTCGATGATTTTGAAACGGATAAGAGAAGTGCTTTTCCTTTTTCCGGTGGCGAAAGGGAAGCCCTGAAAAGATTGGATTTTTATTTTTCGGAAACTAAAAACTTAAGCCGGTATAAAGAGACCAGAAACGGGCTGACGGGTACGGAATACAGCTCAAAGTTTTCAGCATGGTTAGCAGACGGAAGTCTTTCTGCAGTGACCGTTTATCATGAAATAAAAAGGTACGAAGAAAAATTCGGAAGCAATGAATCTACCTACTGGCTGATTTTTGAGCTGCTTTGGAGAGATTTTTTCAGGTATACATCATTACAGCACCGAGATCTGATATTCAGGAAAAACGGAATTGCCCATCAACCATATTCTGCTGATCCCGATGATGAACTCATCCGTCAGTGGAAAGAGGGAAAAACAGCTTCAGATTTCGTAAATGCCCATATGCTTGAACTCAGACATACAGGCTGGATGAGCAACAGAGGACGTCAGAATGTGGCTTCCTACTTCTGTAAAATCCTGAAACAGGACTGGAGAATCGGGGCATCTTATTTTGAAGAATGGCTGATTGATTATGACGTTCACAGCAATTACGGCAACTGGATGTACCTGGGTGGTGTGGGAAATGATAACCGGGACAGAACCTTCAATCCTAAAAAACAGGCGGAAATATACGATCCGAAACATAAATTCAGAACATTATGGCTGAAATAATAAAACATACCGCCCAACTTATTTTTCCGAACCAGCTTTTCAGGGATACGGATTACCTTGATAAAAGCCAGCCGGTATTTATCCTGGAAGAATTTCTGTTTTTCAGGCAATATTTATTTCACAAACAGAAAATCGCATTTCACCGGGCGAGCATGAAATTTTATGAAAATGAACTGGAAAAATCAGGTTATAAGGTCGAATACATAGAAAGCACATCGGAGCTCTCAGACATCAGAAAACTGATTTCTGAACTTGAGAAACAAAATTTTAAAACCATCAGGACTGCTGATGTATGTGACAACTGGCTGGAAAAAAGACTGAGAGACACTTACCTGGAACTTGATATGCCGGACAGCCCTTTGTTTATCAATACAAAAGAAGAACTGAAAGATTATTTTGAAGATAAAGAAACTTATCATCAGACCGATTTTTACAGACAGCAGAGAATCACCCGGAATATCCTGATGAAAGCAGGAAAACCTTTGGGTGGAAAATGGACTTACGATACGGAAAACCGAAAGAAATATCCGAAAAACAGAAAAGCACCTCCTGTTTATTTTCCGGAAAACAATGAATATTACGAGGAAGCTAAGCAGTATACCGAAAAGCATTTCCCGAAAAACTACGGAACGCTTACGGATGAACAGTTTTATCCCGTGACTTTTAAAGAAGCTGAAAAATGGCTGGAGCAGTTTCTGGAAATACGTTTTTCAGAATTCGGAATGTATGAAGACAGCATTGTGGAGCAAGAGCATTTTCTGCACCACAGCGTACTTTCTCCACTGATGAACGTCGGGCTTCTGAATGCCGGCAATGTTCTGGAAGAAGCCATTTCGTTTGCAAAGGACCAGGAGATTCCGGTAAATTCCCTGGAAGGTTTTGTCCGGCAGATTCTGGGCTGGAGAGAGTTTGTACGGGGTGTTTATCTTTACCGGGGAACCTATCAGCGCAATAAAAATTACTGGAAGCATCAGCGCAGCCTTCCTGAATCTTTTTATACCGCAAAAACGGGAATACGGCCGGTTGACCGCTCGCTCCAGAAGATTCTGAAAACGGGTTATGCACATCATATCGAGCGACTGATGATTTTTGCCAATTTTATGAATCTCTGCCGGTTTGATCCCAATGAAGTTTACCAGTGGTTTATGGAAATGTTTATCGATTCGTATGACTGGGTCATGGTTCCGAATGTATATGGCATGAGCAGCTTTTCGGACGGCGGAAAAATGAGCACGAAACCGTATATCAGCGGAAGCAACTATATTAAAAAAATGAGTAATTACCCCGATGGAGACTGGATGGAGCAATGGGACGCTCTTTTCTGGAACTTCATTCATGAGCATAAAGATTTCTTTGCTGAAAATGCGAGGCTTGGAATGATGGTGAAAACATTTGAAAAAATGCCGGAAGAAAAACAAAAACAGCATTTAAAAACGGCAAAAGAATTTATTGAAAATCTCGCATAATCAATAACCTTAAAGCCTGCAAATCGTATTAATTCCTTGCAGCTTTCAGGACAGATAAAATATGAATAACAAATTTAACTTACAGGAAACAGACCGCATTATCGAAATGGCCTGGGAAGACCGGACCCCTTTCGAAGCCCTGACATTTCAGTTCGGGCTCAGTGAGTCTGAAGTGATCGCATTGATGCGTACAGAACTGAAAGAGTCGAGTTTTAAACTTTGGAGAAAGAGAGTGAATTCCGGCGTGAGCCAGAAACATCTTAAAAAAAGAAGTGGAGAAATCAACCGTTTTAAATGCAGCAGACAGCGCATAATCAGCAATAACAAAATTGCTAAAAGATAATCTTAATCCTTATTATTATGAAAAATATCGTCATCATCGGTTACGGAAAAGGAATCGGACTGGCAACCGCAAAAATTCTCTCCGGACACCATAAAATCATCGGAATTTCCAGAACAGGAAATCCGGAACTGCAGCATCCGAATATTGAATTTCACAGGATGGATATTATTTCCGGAAATTTAGATGATATCGCTTTCCCTGAAGTAGTGGACGGACTGGTCTACGCACCCGGCAGTATTAATCTGAAACCCTTTAACCGGCTTTCTCACGATGATTTTAAGAATGATTTTGAAATTAATGTTTTGGGAGCGGTAAAAGTAATTCAGAAACTGTTGCCTAATCTCAAAAAATCGGAAAGCGCTTCTATTGTGATGTTCAGTTCGGTAGCGGCAAAAACGGGCATGCCGTTTCATACTTCAGTCGCAGCCAGTAAAAGTGCGGTGGAAGGCCTTACGAAAAGTCTGGCAGCCGAACTTTCATCACATAAGATCAGGGTGAACGCCATTGCACCTTCTTTAACGGATACTGATCTCGCTTCCCAGCTTCTGTCGACTCCCGAAAAGAGAGAATCTTCAGCCAGAAGGCATCCCTTACAGAGAATAGGTCATGCTGACGAAATAGGTGAAATGGCGGCTTTTCTTATTTCGGATAAGTCATCCTGGATTACCGGGCAGGTTTTCGGGGTGGATGGCGGAATGGGAAGTGTGAAACTGTAGATAACAAACTTATATTTTTAGATTAAATTTGCACTATGAATACTGATTTTTTCATTGATCTGCTGCAACAGGTAAAAAAATTTGAAAATTCCGGCTCCTGTAAACCTCATTCTACGGTTGAGGATTTCCGCATCTGGATGAACGATGCCAAATACAGAGAGGAAAGTCCGACCAAGCTTTTTAAGAGTGAACGGCACCAGGTCTCTTTTACCGAAAACGAAATCTGTAAGCAGGTTCTGCTTCTGGGAAGATACTCCAGACAGCTTATCCGAAAAGGGTTAAGTGAGTTCCCGGAGCTGGCGAATGAAGAATTCACCTATCTTTACCGGTTAAAAGATGAACCGAACCTGACTAAAATTCAGTTGATTGAAAGAAACGGTCATGAGAAACAGACCGGGACGCAGATCATCAGACGGCTCCTGGAATACGGCCTGATCGAAGAAAAAAACGACATTGAAGACAAAAGAAGCAAGCGCCTGAATATTACGGATAAAGGAAAGGATTACTTTCACCGTTCCGTAGAAAAAGTAAATATCACCTCGCGGATTCTGGCGGGAAAGTTAGAAAATAAAGAAAAGGCTGAACTTTTTGAACTGCTCAGAAAACTGAATGATTTTCATTCCCATATTTACTGTGAGTATAGAAATTCCAGTCTTCATGAGATCGTACAGCTCATACAATAAAGGATCAGCTCTTTTGTCTCATATAGTCCGGAAAAGTGATATGTTATGTAAAAGATATAAAATTCCAACGACAAAAGGTGCCGTTCAGCAGAACAGCACCTTTTTTATGATCATCAGGAATACCTCATTGGGTTGTTTTTATGGTAATGAAAATGCTGTATGATAACTTCCCGTTCATAGATGATTATCCACTCACTATTAAGCCGCCGTTCGGATGCAGGACCTGCCCTGTAATCTGGGAAGATGCCTCGGTTGCCAAGAACAGAAAACTGGATGCGATTTCTTCAGTCGAAGCATTGCGCTCCAGCGGCGGTTTGCTTTGATCTTCTTCCTCTTCCCCGAACGTTTTTTCGGTAAGTGGTGTGGCAACAGGTCCCGGCGCAACGGCATTGACCCGAATACCTTTAGGCTTGGACTGTAAAGCCAGAGATCTCGTAAAAGAAACGATAGCACCTTTTGTAGCGGAATAATCCAACAGTTCTTCATGGCCGAGATATGCCACCGCTGATGTTGTATTAATAACCGAACTCCCCTGCTTCAAATACGGAAAAACCATTTTCGTTAATAAAATCATTCCGATAATGTTGGAATTGAAGGTTTTTCTGATATTTTCCTCTTCCAGATCCTCAATATTCTCACAGGGAACCTGGGTTCCTGCATTATTAATTAAAATATCTATTCCTCCAAGTTCCGACACGGTTTTTTCAACTGCATTTTTACAGAATCCGGCATCGTTAATATCCCCTTCAAACGATAATGCTTTTCTTCCTAAGGCTGAAATTTCATTTTTCGTTTCTTCTGCATCCTTCTTATCGTGATAATGGATAAAAGAAATATTCGCTCCTTCTTTTGCAAAAAGTAAGGCGATGGCTTTTCCTATTCCACTGTCTGCACCGGTGATTAAGACATTTTTGTCTTTTAGCTGTAATTTTTCCATATACTGTTTAAGTGTGATTAATTTAATTTAATTTAATTTTTCATCCGAGCTCATTCTTTTATCCATTTCCAATTTCAGGCATTCCATAATAAATTCGCTGTAACAGAACTGCGCGCTTACGGACTCCTTTCTGGAATTGAGCTCTATTTTCTGGGAAAGGACAACCTGGTTTTTATAAGCGAGAGAGAAATACGCAAAAAGCTTGAATTCCGACTCTTCAACAGGCGTAGCATAGCCTGTAACCGCCACTCCCCATTCGGTATTGAATAATTTTGTGACCTGAATAGCCATGGTATCAGATATATGCTGAGAAACACAATTACATTCGTGGGCCTCTTTTTCATCGACCTGTAACAGCTTTACTTTTTCTTCAAGAGTATAAGCGGTAATTCCTCCTTTAAATATCTGGGAAGCATCCTTTATCTGAGAAAAAGAAAACTGCAGAAAACCCGAAGTTACGCTTTCTGCCGTAGAAACGGTCTCATTTGCGGCCTGCAGATATTGACCAATAAAGTCCAGTAAATCTTTTTGAAGATTCATAATTTTTTGTTTTAATTAAAATATTTTTGTTCAGGAGATCCGGAATAACAGATATCTTTGTCAAAATAAGAGGTTCCATCATGTAACGAATGAGTAGCTTACCATCATTAAGTCGAATTTCGTAAATAAAATTTTAAAAAAACATGATTAGAATCACCGAATAGATAGAAAATAAAACATTCGAAGAAATTAAACCGGCCTTAACAATTTGATGACAAGATATTGTTATTTTTTCTATAACTTTAATTTTTTGATTATTAACAAATACTAAATTTTAAATAGTCTATATGCTGATCTCACAGGAACTTTTATTATCATACGGAGCAGATACTGAAACTTATGATAAAGCTTTTACGATCTTCAATGAGGGAGATACTCCTAAGTATTATTACCAGATCATTGAAGGAAGAATAAAACTCAACCACTATACGGATGATGGCAAAGAGCTTATCTTAGCTATTTTAGACAATGGTTTCAGTGTGTGTGAGTTATTACTGTTTATCGATAAAAAATACCCTGTAAATGCCATAACGTTTGAAAAATGTACGATTCTGAAACTTCCCAAAAGCAATTTTGTAAAACTTCTGGATGATCATCCTCAGATTTCTAAAGATATCAACAGATTCTTATCAGAACGTCTCTACTACAAATATATTATGCTGGAAAATAACTCCTCCCTCCGGCCGGATACCCGGATCAAAGGAATGCTTACCTATCATAAGAGCTTTACAGAAGATCAGTCTAAATTTTCCTACCAGGTACCTTTAACAAGACAGCAGATAGCCTCCCTTACCGCATTACGGGTAGAAACCGTTGTAAGATCAGTAAAAAAGCTTGAAAAAGAAAATTTCCTGAAAATTATCGACCGAAAAATTTTTGTGTAAAAATCTTTACATACCACATCTCTGCATTTTTTCTGAGAATGGTCTTATACTTGCATGGTGAGAGTTACCAAACACCACAAAATTAATATGGAAACCACTACTCTAAATAAAATTTTTGAGATCAAAAACAGTTTCAGAATATTTCCTATATTACCCAATATACCTTTAATTAAGGTATTCCCTTTTTACAATGAAGCAGAATTAAAATTGTAGTTTTTTCACTATTTTTTTAATGATGGTTCATTTTTTGCAATTCACACATCAATGATTTAACTAAGTATTCATTGTTTAACCTTAAATTTGATATATGATAATTAGTGAAGATTTATTAGTTGCTTACGGAGCTGAGTATGAAACTTATAAGCCCGGCCATGTGATCTTTCATGAAGATACGGCACCCCGTTTTTATTTTCAGATTGTCTCCGGCACGGTAGAGCTGAATAACTATCATGAAGACGGTAAAGAATTTACCCAAAGTATTCTGACTGACGGTAAGAGCCTCGGAGAATCGTTTCTGTTCAGTGACAGACGTTATCCTACCAATGCTACTGCAAAAACAGACTGTAAAATCCTTAAACTTCATAAAACTGATTTTTATAACCTAATACAGAATAAGCCTGAAGAGCTCATCAATATCGTGCGCGCGCTATCGGAATCACTGCATAACAAATATGTGATGATGTACAGCATTTCTTCTTCCGATCCTTCATTTAAAATCAATTCTCTTATGAGTTATCTGAAGGGAGACGGTAATACAGAAAAATTCAGTTTTAAGGTTCCTCTGACGAGAAAGCAGCTCGCTCATCTTACCGGGCTTAGGGTGGAGACCGTTATCAGAACAGTAAAAAAACTGCACAATAATAATATACTGAAAATTAAAAACGGAAAAATTTTTTATTAACACCCTATTACTTCCTATAAAACAATATGTTATATGACTTAGGTCATACCACAAAGGATCACGTTATCCTATATTTATAAAAGCATTCAGCTTTCATTTTTTATCAGAAACCAAAGCTATTGCCGTCTAATACTAGTCACGGAAGGCAATAAGCATCACTAAATATTAATACAAAAAATCTATTATGAACACTAGAAAGTCAAGAAATCGTAATTCAGGAGGAAATTCAAATTCATCAAGTAATCTTGAAGAAATCTACCAGTTAGGTTATGACCACGGTTATAACGATGCACAAAATGATGAAGATTATGACGACGACTTCTCAGAGTATGAGGATTACTTTGAAGAAGACGAAGATGATGATTATGAAAACAACTATGATGACGATGATTATGATGACGACGATTACGATGATGAAGATTATGACGATGATGAAGACGACGATGACGACGATGATAACAGAGGTCGTGGACGTGGAAGAGACAGAAGCAATAACGGAAATCAGGATAGAGACAGCCAGGGAAGATTTACTTCCGGTGGCAGAGGTGGTTCCGGTAACGGATCAGGTAGAGGAAGAAGTTCGAATTCAGGAAGATCCGGTTCCGGGTCAGGCTCAAGGTCAGGCGGAAGAGGAAGATCATCAAATTCAGGAAGCTCTTCTAACAGCGGCAGCTATGACCGAAGACATGATAATCCGGGAAGACCCAAAGGCAGTGGAAGCAGCAGAGGAAATGGTAGCAGCAAGGGAAACGGAAGTGGTAGCGGTAATGGAAGCGGAAGATCATCAAATTCAGGAAGATCAGGAAGCGGTAGAGGAAACTCCGGTTCTGGTTCAGGCTCAGGCTCAAGATCAGGAAACAATGGCGGTTCAGGTCGAAGCTCAAATTCAGGATCTGGTAACGGAAATTCAAAAAGAGGCTTCGCATCGATGAGCAAAGCTGAACGTACGAGAATTGCTCGTATGGGCGGACAGGCATCTCACGGTGGCGGAAGATCTTCAGGCTCCGGCAGATCAGGATTTGGAGGTAGACGTAATTCATAATTCAATTCAATGATTACCTCTTTATATTATTTCATGATATAAAGGGGTAATCTTTTTAACCAAACACCACTTATACATTATGGCAACTAAAACATCAGACAATAAAGGCAGTAACGAAAACGCTGCAGGTAAACCCTCTATGGCTACTACAGCAACCAGTGCATCCACTCCATCACCCGCACCGGAAGATCAAAAAACCATGAAAGTAGATAATGCAACCGTTGATGCAGACGAAATGAAAAATTCTTCTCTGCATAAGTTTTTCGTTTCAGCACTCAAAGATATTTATTTTGCAGAAAACGCGATTATCGATGCATTGGACAAAATGCAGGAAGCCGCTACAACAGAAGAACTTAAAGATGCTTTTGAAGATCATCAGCTTCAGACTAAAAAGCATGTTAGCCGACTTGAAAAAATATTCAGGCTAATAGATGAGAAACCTGAACAAAAGGAATGTAAAGCTATTAAAGGAATCATCGAAGAAGGTGAAGAAATTATTAAATCTACAGAAGAAGGATCCATGACCCGTGACGCAGCATTGATTATTGCAGCTCAAAAAGTGGAACACTATGAAATCGCAACCTATGGCGGACTGGCTCAGCTGGCCATCACCATGGGGCACGATAAAGTGGCAGATCTGCTAGAAACAACATTACAGGAAGAAGAAGATACCGATTATAATCTCACAGAAATCGCTGAGACCTCCATCAATTTTGATGCGGAACAGGAAGATTAATGTTCACTATAAATAGCCATACAGAAAATCTGTATGGCTTTTATCCTGTTTTTTTAACCCAGATAAAACAACAATACGGCATTTTAAAAGCTTTAAATAACCGCAAATAATCATGGCTTTTAAAATCGTCTGAAAAACCAATAAAATATTAGAATTATGAATGACCCAAAATCAACCAATGAAAAGTTAGACCAACTGGAATCGCACAAAACATCTAACGAAGAAACTAAACTTACCACCAATCAGGGACTTAAAATCAGCAATAACCAGGATTCCCTAAAAGCCGGGGACCGGGGACCCACTCTGCTGGAAGATTTTATCCTCAGAGAAAAAATTACCCATTTTGACCACGAGCGAATTCCTGAAAGAATCGTTCATGCCAGAGGCTCCGGAGCCCACGGTGTCTTTAAATTAAATAAAAGCCTTTCACCCTATACCAAGGCAAAATTCTTATCAGAAGTAGGAAAGGAAACTCCGGTTTTTGTAAGGTTTTCTACCGTAGCCGGAAGCAAAGGGAGTACTGATCTTGCCCGTGACGTGAGAGGTTTTGCGATTAAATTTTACACCGACGAAGGTAATTATGACTTAGTAGCCAATAACATGCCTGTCTTTTTTATTCAGGATGCCATGAAATTTCCGGATCTGGTACATGCTGTAAAGCCTGAGCCCGATAATGAGATTCCTCAGGCCGCTTCAGCACATGATACTTTTTGGGATTTTATTTCTTTAATGCCTGAAAGTATGCACATGATCATGTGGCTCATGAGTGACAGAGCAATCCCGAGAAGTTTCAGCAGAATGGAAGGATTTGGCGTGCACTCCTTTAAATTTATTAATGAAGAAGGAAAATCACACTTTGTGAAATTTCACTTTAAACCTAAATTAGGCGTTCATTCTGTTGCCTGGGATGAAGCCCAGAGAATTTCCGGTGTAGATCCGGATTTTCATAAGAGGGATTTGTGGGAATCTATCGAAAAAGGCAACTTCCCGGAATGGGATTTCGGAGTACAGCTTATTCCTGAAGAGGATGAAGATAAATTTGACTTTGACCTCCTCGATCCTACAAAAATAGTTCCCGAAGAAGAAGTTCCTGTAGAAATCGTCGGAACATTAACCCTAAACAGAAATCCTGATAATTTCTTTGCAGAAACAGAACAGGTTGCTTTCCATCCGGGACATCTTGTTCCTGGAATTGATTTCAGCAATGACCCGTTATTGCAGGGAAGATTATTTTCCTATACAGATACACAGTTATCAAGATTAGGATCTCCTAATTTCCATGAGATCCCGATCAACAGATCAGTAAACACCGTTCATAACAACCAGCGTGACGGACACATGAGACAGCAGATCGTCAAAGGAAAAGTAAGCTACGAGCCCAACTCTATCGGAGGAGGCTGCCCTTTTCAGGCGATGATGTCCGAAGGTGGCTTTACCTCCCATGAGGAAAGAGTTTCCGGCACGAAGATCAGACAGAGAAGCGAAAGTTTTGTAGATCATTATTCACAGGCAAAATTATTCTACAACAGCCAGTCTGCTCCAGAAAAAATACATCTTCAGAACGCCCTGATTTTTGAATTATCAAAAGTGACTATTCCTGAAATACGGAAAAGAATGGTAGGTCAGCTTAACTTTATTGATAAAAACCTGGCTGAAAAAGTAGCTGCCAAAGTAGGCGTTGAGGTTACAGAACTGGAATTTCCAAACCAGAGTCTTCCGGCAGACAGTACACACGTAGATCTGCAGAGTGAAGAAAGAGAAGCCCACACCACATTTTCAGGAGCTTTAAGCATGAGAAATACAGTAAAAAACACCATTGAAGGAAGAAAGATCGGATTCATTATGGCTGACGGTGCAGATGAGACTGCTCTTAATGATCTGAAAACAAAACTGGAATCAGAAAATGCCGCTGTTGAAATAATCGCACCGAGTTTAGCACCCGTTAAAACAGATGCAGGTACTTCAATGACGCCGAAACATTCTCTGAGCAGCACAGCCAGTGTATGTTTTGATGCACTGTTTATTGCAGCGGGAGAAAAGTCTGCCAATGAACTTCTGAATCCTGAAAACAAACAGCTTGTTCTCCACTTCATTAATGAAGCCTACAAGCATTGCAAAGCTATTTATTTCGGAGAGGGAACGGAGCCTCTTTACCTAAACAGTAATGTAAGTCTAAAAAACCATATCGATCCGGCCATTGTCAATTCGGAAGACGAAAGTCCTTCGGATAAATTTATCAACGCCATTGCGAATCACAGGGTATGGGATCTTGAATTGGAAAGAAATGCCATAAAGTAAATAAAGATCACTTACATCACACTAAATATTACTATTATGAAAGCTGCAGTTTTTCACGCACCGGGCAAAATTACCTGTGATACGGTAGAAGACCCAATCATAAAAGATGAAAATGATATTATTCTGAGAGTCACTTCCACCGCAATATGTGGGAGTGACTTACATATGTACTCCGGAGGAATTCCCCAGGCCAGACCTATGGTCATGGGGCATGAATTCATGGGCATTGTAGAGGAAAAGGGAAAAAATATTTCCAATCTGCATATTGGAGACCGGGTGGTTATCCCCTTCCCTGTTGCCTGCGGAAGCTGTCACTTCTGTCAGAATGATCTTCCGACAGCCTGCGAACACAGTAATCCGGAAAATTACGGTCCGGAAGGCGGACTGATTACTGAAAAAGGAGGAGCACTGTTCGGATATACGGATCTGTATGGAGGCTACGACGGAGGTCAGGCCCAATATGTAAGAGTTCCGTATGCTCATTTCGGGCCGAGGAAAGTTCCTGAAAATCTCACTGATGAACAGGTTTTATTCTTAACAGATATTTTTCCTACAGGCTATACAGGAGTGATGTGGGGAGATCTGAAGGGCGGAGAAACGGTTGCTGTTTTCGGAGCCGGACCCGTAGGTTCTATGTCCGCAAAAAGTGCAGCGCTGTATAATGCCAAAAAGATCATTGTTATAGATACGCTTCAGTACAGGCTGGATCAGATTAAAAAGCTGACCGACTGTGAAACCATTCTATGGGAAGATGCCGAAAGTACAGTTCAGCAGATCAGGGATATGACGGACGGACGTGGTGCCGATCTTTGCATTGATGCCGTAGGTTTTGAACCGGACAGAAATTTATTAGACCGGGCAAAAGCAGTTCTGAATTTTGAAAAGGGATCTGTGAAGGTTATGGAAGCCTGTATGAGCGCGGTAAAACGTGGCGGGATCGTTTCCGTATTGGGCGTATACCCGATGAACTATGATAATTTTAAGCTGGGACAGATCTTTGATAAAGGAATTACCATAAAAGCCGGACAGTGTAACGTACACCCGATCATCGATGAGCTGATGGACCATGTACAGTCAGGCCGTGTTATCCTGGATGATATCATTACCCACCGACTTTCTTTAACGGATGTTGCTAAAGGATATGACATCTTCAATAAAAAAGAAGACGGATGTGTAAAGGTCGTTCTTGATCCCTGGAAATAATTTAGTAAAATCACCAATATTTAAATCATATGGAACGCAAAAATCAATATGCCCTGATCACCGGAGCAACAAGCGGAATAGGCTACGAACTGGCCAAATTGTTTGCTCAGGAAGGCTATGATCTTGTCATTGTCTCCAGAAATCATGATGAACTGAAGGCAAAAGCTGAGGAATTTAAAAGTTTCGGAATCAATGTGATTACCATTGCCAAGAACCTGTTTCTGCAGGAAGATGCCTACTCGTTATATTCGGAACTGCAACTGCACGGAATAAGTCCGGAAATTCTTGTTAATGATGCAGGACAGGGCGTTTACGGAAAATTTCAGGATACGGATATTCATCGGGAAGTAGATATTGTTAATTTAAATATCGTTTCCGTTATTATCTTAACCAAATTATTCCTGAAAGACCGCCTGACGAAAGGATCCGGAAAGATCCTGAACCTGGCCTCTGTGGCCAGTAAGGCACCAGGGCCCTGGCATTCGGTTTATCACGGGACAAAAGCATTTGTTTTATCCTGGTCTGAAGCGATCCGTGAGGAGCTTAAGGATTCCGGAATCACAGTAACAGCCCTTTTACCGGGACCTACGGACACCGATTTTTTTAATAAGGCAGAAATGAACGAAAGTAAAATTCTGGAAGATAAAGATAACCTGATGTCTCCGGAAGAGGTAGCGAAAGACGGATTTGATGCGCTTATGAACGGTGACGATAAAGTAATTTCAGGATTGAAGAATAAATTATCCGTAGCCATGACCAATATCTCACCAGACAGTATGGCAGCACACAGAATGGGTGAAATGCAGAAACCGGTGGATGAAAAGTAATCCCCCTCCTGCTCATAAAAACAAGATAGCTATGAAAACAGCAATAACATTAGTTTTAGGATTCTTCTGTTTTCTTTCTTTTGAATCCTGCAGATGTGATCCTGATGACGATAATGCAAAGAAAGAGAACACCTCTTCAGAAAGCAAAATGCTGAAAACGGAAATCATCCGGAGAATGATTCTATATCCTTACCCCATTAGAGCTTGATCATCAAGCTCTATTATTTTCTTATGTACTCAATTAAAAAAATTAAATTATGAATAGAGACGGAGCCAGAAAAAGCATATGGCAGGAAGAGAATAAAAAATTCTCTTCCGGAGCTGACTTTAACCAGATATATGATGTCGCCATCATTGGCGGAGGAATTACCGGCGTATCAACGGCAATAAAACTGCAGCAAGCCGGCAAAAAATGTATTATTCTTGAAGCTTCCAACATAGGCTTTGGAACAACGGGCGGTACCACTGCTCACCTCAATGATTTTTTCGATACGACCTTCCCTGAAGCTATCAGTGATTTCGGGCTGGACAATGCCCAATTGTTTGCGGAGGTGGGACAGGAAGCTATTACCATCATTGAAGATCATATCAGGCAGTTCGGTATAGACTGCGATTTTGAGAAAAAATCTGCCTGTCTTTTTGCATTGGATGAGAAACAGGACAAACAGCTGAAAGACATCGTTGACGGAGCATCAAAGGTGGGGCACCCCATGACTTTTACCAGCGAAATCCCTTTCCCTATTCCTTTCGTGAGTGCCGTAACCATTCCTGACCAGGCACAGTTTCACCCGATTAAATACATCAAGGCCCTGAGCGAAGCATTCATTAATCTTGGAGGAATTATCCAGGAAACCTGTGTTTGCGAAAGCCATGAAGAACAGGATGATATGATTGTTTTAAAAACATCAAACGGGGAAGTAAAAGCTCGGAATGCGGTATATGCTACTCATATTACGCCGGGTCTTAATGTTCTTAGTTTTACCAACGCCCCTTACAGAAGTTACGCCATTGCATTGAGTCTGAAAGATAAAAATTATCCTGAGCAACTTGGCTATGACCTCTTGGATCCGTATCATTATTACCGGACCCAGGAAATTGACGGACAGACTCTGTTAATTGCCGGAGGAGAAGACCACAAGACCGGTCACGAACAGGATACCGGAGAATGTTTTTCCAGACTCGAAAACTACATCCGCGAACATTTTGACGTTGAAACCGTACACTACAGCTGGTCCAGCCAGTATTACGAGCCTGTAGATGGGTTTCCGTACATTGGAAAGCTTCCCGGAAGTAAGGGGAAAATATATACCGCGACAGGTTTCCGCGGCAACGGGATGATTTTCGGAACGATCTCCTCACAGATTATAACAGATCTAATCATTAAAGGAGAGAATAAATATGAAAAACTTTTTAATCCGTCAAGGGTCAAACCTATTGCAGGACTTACCGACTTTGTGAAGGAAACCGCTACTGTTGCCTTTGATTTTATCAAAGACAAGCTTTTCAAAGAAAAGATAGAATCGCTGGCTGAAGTTACTGATGGTGAAGCAAAAGTCGTGAAGTATGAAGGCGAATCGTATGCATTATTTAAGGAAACGGGCGGCAAAACCCATCTTATTAAAAGCTCGTGCCCGCATACAAAGTGCGAAGTCCGCTGGAACAGTGCGGAGCTGAGCTGGGATTGTCCGTGCCACGGCTCAAGATTTAATGTCAACGGTAAAATGCTTACCGGACCTACGGTATTGGATCTGGAGAGAATTGATCCTGAAGAAGCTGCATCTTAAAGCTATCCGGAACAAAGGCGCAAGATTCCGGTCTGTATAAAATATTAATCCCCGACGATGATCGGGGATTTTTTATGCAGTGATATTCAAATATATAATATAATAATTATCATCAATGAAACCTGACGTTAAAGTAGCCTGTCAAAATGAATAGGAAGATCATAGATTCTTTTTCCTGTCGCGTGAAAAATGGCATTGGTAATCGCAGGAGGCATGCCTACTCCACCGATCTCACCGACTCCCTTCACGCCCAGATCGTTCACAAAGTTATCATCTTCTTCGACGAAAATTACCTGTAGATCCTGGATATCTGCATGAACCGGAATATGATATTCTGCCAGATTAGCATTCATATATCTTCCAAACTGATGGTCCAGTATTGTTTCTTCGTGTAAGGCTTTACTGATGCCCCAGATCATTCCTCCCAGGATCTGGCTTTCGGCCGTTTTCGGATTGATAATTTTTCCGGCGGCAACCGCTGTAACGGCTCTGGTAACTTCTATCACCCCCAGCTCTTCATCCACCTCTACTTCCACAAAAACGGCACTGTGAACCGCTCTGGCTTTTTTTCCATACGTTAAAGGATTAGGCATCGCAGAGTTCTTTGTGCAGATCGCTTTTCCTTCGTTGCTCTTAAAAATTTCTTTTATATCCAATTTCATTTCGGGTTTATCCCGCATTACAATGTATCCTTCTTTGAAGATAACGTCTTTAAAAGCTGTGTCTTTTAAAAATGAATCTTTAAGATCTTTCGCTTTTTTGAAAAGTTTTTTATTGAGAGCCTGGCATGCATTCTGCACGGCAGGTCCTACCGTTGCCGTTGTAAATGATCCGCCCTGAATAGGAGCAAACGGCAAAGTACTGTCTGCATAAGTAAAAGTAATATGTTCGATGGGAAGTCCCAGCTCATCCGCTGCAATCTGAGTCATGATCGTCAGTGTTCCGGTTCCGATATCGGTTACCGCACTTTTTATTTCTACTTTCCCGTCAGCAGTCATAATCGCTTCCGCACGACCGAAAATCCGGTTGGCATCCCAAATACCGGTTGCCATTCCGTATCCTACTAATTTATTGCCACGCTTCATACTGCGGGGTTCAGGATTTCTCTGGTTCCAGCCAAATTTTTCAGCCCCTTCCAGATAGCATTTTCTGAGTTCTTTGCTGGAATATTCCTTATCGCTGCTCTTGTCGACTTCGGAATAATTGATAAGTCTTAATTCCAGCGGGTCAATGTTCAGCTGGTAAGCGATTTCATCCATTGTAACCTCAATAGCGTGCATTCCTGTACTTCCACCGGGGGCTCTCATGTCCAGCGGACTGTACACATCCAACGGAACAATCTCGTGTTCAAGTAAAGTATTTTCGGCCGGATAAAGCATATTGGCCCAATTGACCACCATTTCCACATAATCTTCAAACCGTGAAGTTTCGCCGATTCCTTTATGATAAATAGCATTTACTTTTCCGTCTTTGTCTGCCCCGAATCTGGTATGCTGTAAAGTAGGCGGTCTGTGTCCGATCATGTACATCTGAGCACGGTCCAGCGTCACACGTACGTTCCGCTTTAATGCCAGAGAAGCCATAACGGCCATAAAGAGCTGATGCTGGGGACGAAGCCCGGAGCCGAATCCGCCTCCTACAAATGGTGAAATCACCTGAACATTTTTCATCTTCAGCCCGAAAACATTGGCAACATACATCTGAGAATTGATGGTTCCCTGTGTTTTATCGTATATTTTTAATTTGTCCTTTCCTTCATAAATCACTGTAGAAGCGTACATCTCCATCGGATTGTGATGTTCGGTCCCATGACTGAAATGGCTGTCTGTCTGTACAGCTGATTTTTCATATTCTTTCTGAAAATCACCTGTAGGTTTCGGTGGCGGGGGTTTCAGCAGAGAGGCCAGTCCTTTTTTAGGATCCCTGGCTTTATCACGATTCGTTTTCAGATCTGTTTCAAAATCTTCAGTTTCATAGACCACTTTGATTTTTGCGGCGGCCCAACGGGCTGTTTCAAAAGTTTCTGCCACAACAAGGGCAATGGGCTGACCATTGTATTTGATCTCAGCATCTTTAAGCGGCTTAAAAACTATTCCCGGTGGTGCATCCATATCTGCATACTGAAAATCAAACCAGGCAGTAGAAGGTCTGTTGTCATGAGTGAAAACTTCAACTACACCTTCCATTTTTTTAATTTCCGAGGTATCGATAGATTTAATTTTACCTTTGGTAACGGTACTATTGATTACATATCCGTATAATAAATCCGTAGCATCATATTCTCCAGCATATTTTGCATTTCCAGTCACCTTCAGATGACCTTCAAGACGACTTACTGGTTTTCCGACAGAGGGTATATTTTTCATAAAATTCGATTAAAATGAATACATTATAATGAAGGCTTTGCTCCCGGTCTCTGAGACTCCGGATCAAGGGCCATCAACCCATTTCTCACAATGGCTTTTTTAGCTAATTTAATTTTGAAGCTGTTGTGTTCAAATCCGGTGGCTCCATTTAAGATCATATCTGCAGCAGCCGCAAAATTTTCAGCATTCGCTTCTTTTCCTTTTAAAAAATCCTCAGCTTCTCTGACACGCCACGGCTTATGAGAAACGCCGCCCAACGCAATCCGGGATTCTCTGATCACTCCATTTTCAAGTTCAAGACCTGTCGCTACCGACACGAGGGCAAAAGAGTACGAACTTCGGTCTCTGAGTTTCAGATAAGAATAATTTTTAGAAAATCCTTTTTCAGGCAGTTCAATTCCTGTGATTATCTCTCCCCTTTTAAGAGTATTGTCGATATCCGGAGTATTTTCCGGAAGTTTATGAAAGTCAGCGAATTCAATGGTCCGGTCTCCCTCCGGTCCTGATACATTCACTCTCGCCTCCAGCGCAGCGAGCGCCACGCACATGTCCGAAGGGAAAACAGCGATACAGTTTTCATTGTGGCCTAAAATAGCATGGATACGGTTATAACCTTTGATGGCAGAACATCCGGATCCCGGCTGTCTTTTGTTACACGGAGTATGAATATCATAGAAATAATAACATCTTGTACGCTGTAATAAATTTCCGCCATTGGTGGCCATATTTCTGATCTGCGCAGAAGCTCCTGCCAAAATCGCTTTCGACAGTAAAGGATATTTTTCCTCAATCACCGGATGATATGCAGTATCAGCATTGGTCATTAAGGCACCGAGCTGAATACCGCCGTCACCTAGCCGGACAATGTCATGGATTCCCTGAATTTTATTAATGTCAACCAGGGTATCCGGTTCGGTAATGAAATATTTCATCAGATCGATGATATTGGTGCCTCCTGCAATGATCGTGTGATCCTCGTTTCCTTCTGTCAGTGAAACAGCCTCATCAATACTGGATGCTTTGATGTAAGAAAAATTATTCATAAGTATTTTGTTTAACTGACATGACAGCATTAATAATTCCCCTGTTGGCGCCACATCTGCATAAGTTTCCGCTCATCAGGTCCTGAACCTCTTCCCGGGTTTTGGCTTTACCTTCAGACAGCAGCCCGACCGCACTGCAAATCTGTCCGGGAGTACAGTATCCGCACTGAAAGGCATCATGATCGATAAAAGCCTGCTGAACAGGGTGGAGGTTTTCACCGTCTGAAATTCCTTCAATGGTAGTAATCTCAGCATCGGTTTTCATCACGCACAGACTAAGACAGCTGAGCACCCTCTTACCGTCGATAAGAACCGTACAGGCCCCGCACTGGCCATGATCACAGCCCTTTTTGGTTCCGGTAAAATGCAGATTTTCCCGTAAAGCATCAAGAAGTGATACCCAGGGAAGCACCTCCAGATGGTGCTCCTTTCCATTTACTTTCAGGGTAATAGATTGTTTTCCTGTATTTCTCATACATCTGTAAATTTGGTATAACGATGATGATACAAAAAGGGAACCGTAAACCTTCAAACCGATGAGTGTTGGTGTATTAAATCATAAAAAATGCGTTAAATATATTGAATCTAAATAAGGGATTATCGATTATTAATTAAAAAAATATTCTGTACCGGCCCGATACAGAATATTGATATAGTTCTAAAATTGTTGCGTTTATGTTAAAAAGTTAACGGGATAATGCCATGAGGATCTTATCCGGCGTGATCGGTAAATCTCTCATCCGGACACCAATCGCGTTGTAGATGGCATTGGCTATTGCCGGTGCCGTCCCGATGATTCCTACCTCTCCCAGACCTTTTGCCCCGGAAGGATTGATATGGGGATCAGGTTTGTTAATAAAATCTACTTCTATAATGGGTGCATCAGCATTGACTGCAAAGTGGTATCCTGCCAGATCATTACCGATTAATGTCCCTAATCTGGCATCAATCTGGTTTTCCTCCATCAGTGCCATTCCGATACCTCCCACTGCTGCTCCGGACATCTGGTTCGCCGCTGCCTGACTGTTGATGATTTTCCCGCCGTCTGCCACGACAGCAAGCTTTTCCACTTTTACTTTTCCGGTACGCTTATTCACCCGCACCTTACAAAAATGTGCCGAGGATGAGCAGAAAGCAAATTTTTCCCTTTCGCTTCCAGGCTTTGAAGTAACTTCAAGACGTATTTCATCCAGATGATTCTTTTCAAACAAATCTGCAAAGGAGACGGTAGCATCAGAATTATTTTTTAAGCTGATGCCTGTATCGGTGAGAAGGATATTTTCGGAAACAGCACCTTTGAAACTTTCATTAAGCGATGCTGCATATTCTGCCACCTTTTGCTTAAGTTGAGTACTCGCCTCGTATACCGCCCCGCTCACAGATGATAAACCTGTACTCCCTCCCTGACTTGGTGCCGGAGGAAGGGTGGAATTTCCCAGTTCAATATGGATTTTATTTTTTGGTATTCCTGTAATTTCGTGGGCTATATTCTGCATTCCTGTTCCCGTACCGGTCCCGATATCCGTCATCGCAGTCTGTACCATCACACTGCCGTCTTTATGCAGTACAATGGCTGCCTGAGCTTCCCTTCTCCCGGCATTCCACATGCCGACAGCCATTCCGTATCCGATATACCAGTCTCCATCGGTAACGCTTGCAGGAACTGCTTTTCTTGCGTTCCATCCTATCATTTCAGCCCCTCTTTTCAATCCTTCGTCGAGAAAGTGGGTAGACCATGGCAGGTTCGAGTCCGGGTGTTTTTCCAGGGAAATATTTTTCAGTCTCAGCTCTACAGGATCCATTTTCAGCCGATAAGACAATTCATCTATGGCAGATTCCAGAGCGAATACTCCGGTACAGTCCCCCGGACCGCGCATCCAGGTTGGGGTGCTTAAATTTAGGGGAACAGTGGCTGCTTCCGTTTTTAAGTTGGGAAATTTGTAAATCAGTCTGGTAACCCGGGTAATGCCGTCGTTAAAGTTTTCATAGACTGAAGTTTCATTCTTGGCCTGATGCAGAATTCCTAAAAGATTGCCTGACTGATCCGACCCCAATTTAATTCTCTGCCATGAAGCAGGCCTGTATCCGGTCGCAACGAACATCTGGGAACGGGTGAGCATTAATTTTACGGGACGGTTTACCTGTTTTGCAGCCATAACGGAAGCCAGGACGTGAGGCCAGACCCTAAGTCCGGAACCGAAGCCGCCGCCTACGAATTCACTGAATACCTCAACATTTTTTTCAGGAAGCCCGAATAATTTCGCAAATGTTTTCTGAACATTGTTTACTCCCTGGTTTTTATCATACAGCCGTAAAGTATCATGTCCTGTCCAATGGGCAATGGTAGCATGCATTTCCATAGGATTGTGCACATCTGCCCTGATGTTGTATTGCTGATCGATAATCAGTGGCAGGCTCTGCCAGGTATCAAAACCTCCCCTTTCCTTTCCTTCGCCTTTCAAAGGAACTGATTCTCTTGCAGCATTAAAATCAACAGCAAAATCATCTTTCTGATATTCTGCTTCTACCAACGAGGCTGCAAAAGTAGCATCCTCTAAGGTTTCGGCAATCACCATAGCAATAGGCTGGCCCTTAAAAAAGATTTTATCCGTATGAAAAACAGGCAGCCCGAACTTGGCTTCCTTAATTTTTTCTTCCGTCGCCATACCCGGCACTGCAGGTTTGTGAAGGTGGGTAATAATATCAAGAACGCCTTCGACCTCTTTGGCTTTATCTACTGTAATGGATTGTATTCTGCCGGAAGGAACTGTGCTGTTGACCAATACAGCATAACAGATATTTTTCACCTCATATTCAGCCGCATACTTCCCCTTTCCTGTCACTTTTTCTACTCCTTCAACACGACCTTCCGGTCTTTTGGATTTAATTTTCAGTAATTCCAGTAATCCCATAATTTTACTTTTTAATATATACCCAATTATTGATTCATACTATTTTTTAATGCTGTTATCATAGCTCCCTGAAGCATGGGTATTTTATATCCGTTTTCAGACAGTGGTTTGAGATCTTTGACCGCTAATCTTGCCGCCTCCTCAAAGACCTCTTCTGTCGCCCGTTTTCCCTGCAGAAATTTTTCAGCCTCAAACCAGCGCCAAGGTTTATGGGCTATGCCTCCTGATGCCAAACGGGCATCTTTTATTCTTTTCCCGTCCAGATTTAATGCTGCTGCCACCGATACCAGAGCAAAGGCATAGGAGGTACGGTCTCTTAACTTAACATAAGCGGAATGTCTGCTGAATGCATTAGCCGGAATTTCCACATGGGTTATGATGGCATCCTGCGGTAGATTATTATCAAGCCATGGGGTATTTCCAGGTAATTTATGAAAATCCGTAAACGGAATTTTAATTTCCTTAAGATCTTTTGTCTGCGCGGTTACCGTTGCGTCCAGAGCAGCCAAAGCGACACAGAAATCTGAAGGGTGAACGGCAACACACTGCTCATTATACCCTGCTACGGCACTCATCCGGTTGGCTCCTCCGATGGCGCTGCATCCGCTGTTGGGTTTCCTTTTGTTGCAAGGCGTGGTAATATCATAAAAATAAGGACATCTGGTCCGCTGCAGTAAATTTCCTGCTGTGCTTGCCATATTCCTGATCTGAGGGGAGGCTCCTGCCAGAATGGCTTTGGAAATAAGCGGGAATTTAGTGATTACTTCCTTGTGATCCGCCACCTTACTGTTGCTTACCATCGCCCCGATCTTAATACCGGTATTCTGATCATCAATAGTGTCAGAAAGTGCCGTGGTTATATCAATCAGTTTCTCTGGCTGAGCAATATTTTTTTTCATCAGGTCCACCAGATTGGTTCCTCCTGCGATATACTGACTGACAGCTGATTTCATCACAGAAGCTTCAGCAGCAGATTTTACTTTTTCAAAATTAAATGGTCTCATTGTGCTGCAACTTTTTGGATAGACTGAACAATACCGTTATACGCTCCGCAACGGCAGAGATTACCGCTCATAAATTCTTTAATTTCTTCCACAGAACCCGTATGACCTTCATTCACACAGGCAACGGCAGACATGATCTGGCCCGGCGTACAGTATCCGCACTGAAAGCCGTCGCATTCCACGAATGCTTTCTGCATCGGATGAAGGTCATCACCGTTGGCCAGCCCTTCGATAGTTGTAATTTCTTTTCCCTGAGCCATTGCTGCCAGAGTAAGACAACTCAATGCCCGCTCCCCGTTAATGTGTATTGTACAAGCTCCGCACTGTCCGTGGTCACAGCCTTTTTTTGAACCTGTGAGGTTCAGCTGTTCTCTGAAGAGGTCCAGTAAGGTAGTACGGGTATCTGCATACAGCGTGTGAGTCTTTTTATTGACAGAAAGCGTAAGCCTCGATACATTTTTCTTTGGAACGAGGTATTGCTTTACATCCTGATAGAATGCCTTTACTGAAGAGGGAACAGCCATAAAACCAGCCAGCAATCCTGAAACTTTGAGGAAGTTTCTCCTACTGTATTGTCCTTTTAATTCCATAAATTATTTTTATTAATATAATTATATGCAAATATGATTTTTAACAAATATCACCAAATAAAATTAAAAAATTGCAATATATATTACCGTTTTACATACCAATATTACGGTTTTTAAATAAAGTAATATATAAACGTTATTATTTGTGTAAATTTGAATATATAGAAACTTTTTTAATGGTTTTATTTCAAGAAAATCATACCTCCCGTTAAAAATAATTACCAATTCATAAAATTATCTGCTGATGAAAGAGATTAATGACATTGTAAAAGCTTATAAAAAAGCACAGATTGATGGATTAAAAACAGCGCTGGCTACTGTAGTAAAGGTAGAGGGATCCTCTTACAGGCAGGCCGGCGCAAGAATGCTGGTAACAGAAGACGGATATCTTACCGGTGCCATCAGTGGAGGCTGTCTGGAAGGAGATGCCTTAAGGAAAGCAGTCCTTGCTATTCATCAGAAAAATAACAAACTTGTCACGTATGACACCAGCAATCCGGATGATGTGGAATTTGGGGTACAGCTGGGTTGTAATGGGATTGTTCATATATTGTTTGAATATATCGATGAAAATGTTTCTCAAAATCCTCTCCATCTTTTAGAAAAAACAACTGAAACCAGAAGTGAATCGGTCATCGCCACCCTGTTTTCACTGGAAAACAGAAATAAGCAGATCGGAACCGTGGGACTGGTGAAAAATCAAAACATTACGATATCAGATTCAGGCTATATTTCTGAAAGTGAACTGAGTAGTTTTTCATCACAGGTGCTGAAGAAAAAACAAAATATGCTGGCCGGTTTTTCATCTAATGAAATTTTGCTGCAGTATATTCCTCCGCAGACGACATTGGTGATTGCAGGCGCAGGAAATGATGCAAAACCATTGGTAGATACTGCCTCAATCTTGGGCTGGAAAACAGTGATCGCAGATGGCAGGGCCACCCATGCTCTGAAAAAAAGATTTCCTCTTGCCGATGAAGTTTTGCTGGGAAAGCCTGAAGAAATCATTAATATGACAGCCATGGATGAAAACACTTTTTTTATCCTGATGACGCATAATTACAATTATGATCTTGCCCTTTTAAAGCTTATCATTCACCAGCCGGTACGCTATATAGGGCTGCTGGGACCGAAAAAAAGACTTAACAGAATGCTGGATGATCTTAAAAATTCGGGAATTCTCATTGGTGAAAAAGAATTAAATAAACTTTTCGGTCCTGTTGGAATAGATATTGGTGCTGAGACTTCGGAAGAGATTGCCATCTCCATTGTTGCAGAGATCAAAGCGGTCTTAAGAGGAAAAAACGGTTTATCCTTACGGGATAAACAAGAAAAAATACATACTGACATTCTCAGTATATAAATAGATTATGCTAACAGACCAATTCGGAAGAACCCATACCTACCTTAGGATATCTTTGACGGATAACTGTAACCTGCGCTGTTTTTACTGTATGCCGGAAGAAAATTACGATTTTACTCCGCATTCAAAACTGATGCAGGCGGATGAAATTGATACTTTGGCCAGGCTTTTCGTTCATAACGGGGTAGACAAAATCCGACTGACCGGTGGCGAACCTTTTGTACGAAAAGATGCTTCCAAGATCATCCGCAACTTAGGAAAACTACCTGTACAACTTACCTGCACTACTAACGGCATCCGTATTGACGATATGATTTCCGGGATTGTCGAGGCGAATTTCCACAGCATTAATATAAGTCTTGATACCTTGCAAAAAGAGAAATTTCTGAAGATTACCCGCCGTGATTATTTTGACCGGGTGGTTCGAAATATTGATCTGTTGCTGAAACATGGTATAAAGACCAAAATTAATGTGGTGGCGATGAAAGGCGTTAATGATGATGAAATACCGGAATTCATAGCTTTTACAAAAAGCCATCCTGTCGAAGTGAGGTTTATAGAGTTTATGCCTTTCAGCGGGAATAAATGGAGCAGCAATCAGGTAATGACCCAAAAAGATATTCTGGATATCATCGGAGAAAAATATGATTTTTTTCCTCTGCCCGTCGGATTTCATGATACCGCGAAAGGCTATAAGATCAATGGTCACCAAGGAAGTTTTTCCATTATCAGCACCATGAGTGAACCTTTCTGCAGCGGGTGCAACAGGATCAGGCTTACGGCAGACGGAAAACTGAAAAACTGCCTTTTCTCGAAGCATGAAACCGATCTTTTAACACCGTTGCGCAAAGGTGAGGATATTGTACCGGTCATAGAGTCTGCGATCTTTTCGAAAGCAAAAATTCAGGGAGGCCAGCTGGACCGGCAATTTGAAAAAATCAATGCGGCGATTATTGAAAACAGAAGTATGATTAATATCGGAGGATAATGGAAAATACAGGCATTATACTGCTTGCAGCAGGAAACTCGACAAGAATGGGATCTGCAAAACAGCTTTTATTATATCAGGATAAAACACTTCTCGAAAGAACCATCGATACTGCACTGGAAGTATTTGATACAAACCAGATCATTCTTGTGCTGGGTGCACATCATGATGACATCGCTTTTTCGATAAGAAATAAAGATATACCCACTATCGTAAATAAAGAATGGGATTCCGGAATGGCTTCATCCATTACATCGGGATTAATAACCTTATCTGCCCGTTATCCTGAAATGGAAAAGTGTTTTATTTCCGTTTGTGATCAGCCTTATCTTACCAGTCAGGTATTTTTGGAGATGTTTCAGCTATACAAAACTTCCGGCAGAGGGATCGTCACCGCTAAATATGCAGATACTCTGGGCGTTCCGGCTCTGTTTTCGAAAAACTATTTTGAAGAACTCATGACTATCACAGGTGAACAGGGGGCAAAAAAGATCATTCAACAGCATCGGGAAGACGCAGAAACTTTCGGGTTTGAGGACGGAGCCATTGATATCGACACGCCCTCAGATTATGATAATTTAAAAAATAAAAAATGATCAGTGTACAGGAAGCACAGGAAATAATCCATCAGAATATTCCGGAAAGAAAACAGCAGATTCTGCCGTTAAAAGAGGCATTTGGATATACAACTGCTGAGGATATCTATTCCAGATACGATATTCCGAATTTTTCGCAGTCTTCAATGGACGGTTATGCGATCCGTTTTGAGGATAAAAATTTAAAATTAAAAATCGAGGGCGAAATGCCGGCTGGCTCTACAGAATATTTCACACTTGAAAACGGCACCGCCTGCAGGATCTTTACGGGAGCACCGCTTCCTGACGGCGCAGATACGGTCGTTATGCAGGAAAAAGTGTCGGTTGAAGATCATGAATACCTGATCATCGAAGATCCCGATCTTGAAAAAGGCATGCATGTAAGAGATGCCGGAAGTGATGTCAAAAAAGGCAGCATTGCCATCAGTTCCGGAAGTTATCTTTCTGCGGCGGCTATAGGATATCTGGCAGGAATAGGATGCACTGAAGTAAAGGTTTATGCCGCACCTTCCGTATCCTTGATTTTAACGGGTAACGAACTGGTAAAACCGGGAGAAAATCTGGATTTCGGGCAGGTCTTCGAATCCAACTCCTACCAGCTGGAAAGTGTTCTGAAACAATGCGGAATAGAGACGATTGAAAGTGTTTTGGTAAAAGATGACCCTTCAGAAGTATCAAAGGCCCTTCATTCGGCAATTTTAAAAACAGATATAGTGATTCTGGTCGGCGGCGTGAGTGTCGGTGATTATGATTATGTGATCGATGCAACCCTGCAATGCGGTGTTAAACAGCAATTTCACAAAATCAGGCAAAAACCCGGAAAACCTTTCTTTTTCGGAACTAAAGAGGAGAAACTCGTTTTCGGACTGCCTGGAAATCCGTCTTCCGCACTTACCTGCTTTTATGTATACATTGCTCCTTTACTTTCAAAAATCATGATGCGTCCGGACATTACCGCAAAGACCAGCGCTCTAACAACTTCTGCCTACCAGAAAAAAAGCGGCCTCACACATTTCCTTAAAGCAACCTATCTCGACGGGCAGGTGACGCCACTTCATGCACAGGAATCTTACCGTCTGCAGTCTTTTGCGGAAGCCAACTGTCTCATGATTCTTAAAGAAAATTCAGAAGGATGCGGGAAAGATGAGGCCGTGGAAGTCATCATATTAAAATAGATACTTAAAAATGAATGTAGAATTCTTTTACCTTATATTATTTGTAATCGCCGCTCTGTATGCAGCAGTAGGACACGGAGGCGCAAGCGGATATTTAGCGCTGATGGCTTTATATGGGGTGGCTCCGAAAGAAATGAAACCTACCGCACTTGTTCTTAATCTTTTTGTGTCCATGACGGCCTTTATACAGTATTACAGAGGCGGACATTTCAGGCTCCGGATTTTTATTCCTATAGCGCTGGCCTCTATTCCCCTGGCTTTCGTTGGCGGAATGATTCATATTGAAGATACCTTGTATAAGCGTATTCTGGGCATCTTACTGCTCTTCCCGGTGATCCGTTTTTTCTTCTTCAAGAGTCCGGATGACAGTGAGCTGAAGGATCCTCAAATTTATTTATCTCTGATCTTCGGGGGCGTTATCGGCTTATTATCGGGAATGATCGGTATAGGCGGAGGGATCTTACTGTCGCCGGTTCTTATTCTGTTAAAATGGACCAACCAAAAACAGACCGCAGCCATCAGTGCAGCCTTTATTTTCGTTAATTCTGTAGCCGGATTAGGCGGAATGTTTACCAAAGAAATTGCTTTTACCCACGATATGTGGATGTATATCGTGTGTGCCTTTGCCGGTGGGTTGCTTGGCGCCTATTTAGCTTCAAAAAAGCTTAATCAGGACGGACTGAAATATGTACTGGCTGTCGTTCTCCTGATGGCTTCCTATAAATTAATCTCAAGCACTATTTAAAATCATACCATGAAAAATTTAACGTTATCAGCTGCTTTTCTGTTTACAACTTTTAGTTTTGCCCAATCGGCAAAAAGCATCGGGATTATTGCTCCTGATCATAGAGAAATAACAGTCACAGCAGCCGATCTGGCAAAATATACTAAACACAAGTTAGACAGTGTTCAGATTACCAATCATCTGAAAGAGTACAAATCTACCCTCAAAAACGTGAATGGTGTTTTGCTAAGAGATGTTCTTTCAAAAATATCTTTTAACGAGAAGTCACCAAAAGTGTTGAGTGAATATTATATCACCTGTATTGCAGAAGATGGGTATAGGGTTGTTTTCTCATGGAATGAAATTTTCAATACTTCTGTGGGAGACCATGTACTGATCATTCCGGAAGTTGAAGGCAGACCGAAAGACGGCATCTCCACCTTGTCTCCCACTGATTTTGCAACCGGAAGAAGATACGTAAAAATGTTGAAAACCATTGTCTTAAAAAAAGCAGACTAATGAGTAGGATAAAAATAATCAGTTTTGGCAGACTGAAAGAAATTTTAGGCTCAGATTTTGAAGCTGAAGCTGAAAATACCGATATATTAATGCATCAACTGAACGAAAGATTTTCTCTTTTAAAAGATTTAAAACTGAGAATTGCAGTTAATCAGAAGATCATTTCAGAAAATTCACCATTACATAACAACGACGTGGTAGCCCTGATGCCACCTTATTCGGGAGGATAATATGTGGAATCCGGAACGATACGATAGGCAGGTAAAGCTGCAAAACTTTGGCATCCATGCTCAGGAAAAGCTGACATCTGCCCGAATTCTTGTCATCGGTGCAGGAGGTCTGGGCTGTCCTGTCCTGCAATATCTTACCGCAGCAGGCGTTGGAAATATCGGCATTACCGATGACGATCTGGTCTCATTGAGTAACCTCCACAGACAGGTTCTTTACACATCGGATGACATTGGAACATTAAAAACCGAAGCGGCATTCAAAAGACTCGGTGCGATGAATCCGGAGGTTGCATTTGACATCATTTCTGCCCGTATCACCACAAAAAATGCGATCCGGATGATTTCGGATTATGATTTGATACTGGATTGCTCGGATAATTTTCCGACGCGATACCTGTTGGATGATGCCTGCAGACTGATGAAGAAACCGCTGATTTTCGGTGCTGTTTATCAGTATGAAGGTCAGGTTGCTGTTTTTAATGTTCCCGATAAGCATGGTCGTACTACGAACTACAGACATCTTTTTCCGGAACCTCCGAAACCGGGAGAAGTGCCGGACTGTAACGATGCCGGTGTTTTGGGTGTTTTGCCGGGAATGATCGGAAGCATACAAGCCGCCGAAGCCATTAAGCTGATCACCGGGACTGGAGAACCATTAATCAATAAATTAATGACCATTAATATGTTAGATTACCAGACTGCTGTTTTTGGGATTCCATATGAAGACCCTGTAAACGCGGACATTCCGTCTACCGTGGAAGAATTTGAAAAAATGAATTATGAACAACACTGCGGAATTTTACAGGATGGCATTAAAAATATTTCTCCTCTGGTATTTAAAGAAGCATCAAAACTTCCCGATACTCTGATTATTGATGTCCGGGAGCCTGATGAGCATCCTAAACTTAAGGTTCCTTATATTGCAATACCTCTATCCCAGTTAAAGCAAAGATTCAGTGAAATTCACAGTCGAAGTATTATCTTAGTATGTCAGTCAGGCAAAAGAAGCCTTGCAGGGGCATTAATTCTGCAGGAATTAGCAGGGCCTGACATTACCATCAGCCATCTGGAAGGTGGTATCCAGAATTTAAACCAAGAAATAAATGAGTAACATAAAAAATATATTTCAGCAGAGTCCCATATCGCCTCTGTTCATTGCAGAAAGTATTTCTAAACATTCTTCAAAAACGGAAATCGGGGCGCATCAGATTTTCCTGGGCCAGGTTCGCGCGGATAAAATCGAGGATAAAACGGTAAAGGCTATCGAATATACCGCATACGAAGATCTGGCGTTGAATCAGATGTCAGCCATCCGAGAAGAGATTTTTGCCAAATATGACCTTACCTGTATGCATATTCATCACAGCCTGGGTGTCGTAAATGCAGGAGAAATCTGCCTCTTTGTTTTTACCTCGTCAAAGCACAGACAATCAGCAACGCTGGCTTGTAATGAAGTGGTAGAACGTATAAAAAACGAATTGCCGATCTGGGGAAAAGAGATTTTTGAGGACGAAACCCACCAATGGAAAACCAATCAATAAGCTATGGTAGATATTACTTTTAAAACGTTTACGCTTCGAAAAGCGATTGCGTCTGCAACGATCAAGACTTCAGATATTTCAACCATAGAAGCGGTGCGAGACGGAAAAGTGCCAAAAGGCAATGTCCTGGAATTTGCCAGGGCTTCTGCTTTGCTGGCCATTAAGAAAACCAGTGATGTTATTCCGGACTGTCATCCTCTGCCTGTGGAATATGCGGCGATCAACTATGAAATGAATGATCTGAACATCCATATCACGGTTGAAGTTCATACCATTTACAAGACCGGCGTTGAGGTAGAAGCCATGCACGGCGCTTCTGTAGCGGCACTGGTGATTTATGATATGCTGAAACCAATCGATAAAAATGTAGAAATCGCCAACATCAGACTGCTGGAAAAACACGGCGGAAAGAGCAGCCAGAATCTGCTTGAAAATCAAAACCTTACGGCTGCAGTGATTGTCTGCAGTGATTCTGTTTCTCAGGGCCTCAAAGAGGACCGCTCAGGAAAATTCTTAACTGAAGCACTGAAGAATCAGGGAATCGGTAAGATTGATTACAACGTCGTCCCGGATGATATTCCTGCCATTCAGGAACAGATTCATTTGTTTAAGAATAAGAAATATGATCTTCTTGTCTTTACGGGAGGGACAGGGCTGTCCGATCGCGATGTCACTCCTGAAGCGGTGAAGCCGTTTATTACCCGGGAGATTCCCGGTGTGATGGAAACGGCAAGAAATTACGGACAGGACCGGGTGAAAACGTCAATGCTTTCCCGCGGGATAGCGGGATTTTCTGATGATATGCTGATCCTTACACTTCCGGGATCGGCAGGTGCTGTAAGAGATTATATGAAGGCCCTGTTTCCACAGATTCTGCATGTATTTTCAGTTAAAAAAGGCGAGGGTCATTAATTTACCCGTTTCTCAACTGTAATATTATTTTCTCTATTTTATGCGCAGCTATATCAATATCAGATGGGGTAGTAAATTTTCCCAGGCTGAATCTTAGTGAGGAAAGTGCATCCCGATCTTCCATTCCCATTGCTTTTAAAACATGGGAAGGCCGGGTGGTGGCCGCATTACAGGCTGAACCGCTGGACACACAGATATTCCCTAATGACAGAATCATCTGCTCAGCATTTACCTGCGAAAAGCAGATATTGGTTGTATTGAAGATCCTGCTGTTCTGATTTCCATTGATGGATGTACCGGAAATTTTTAAGAGTGAATTTTCCAGGCGGCTCCTGAGTTCATTACTATTTTGTGCATCTCTCTCCATCTCAGCAAGCGCAATTTCGGCTGCCTTCCCCATTCCTATGATTCCCGGAACATTCAGCGTCCCGCTTCGCAGGTTGAACTGCTGACCGCCACCGTGAATCTGAGGATCAGTACGTTTTTTAATGGCAGAAGAAATATACAGCGCTCCGATTCCCTTCGGTCCATAGAATTTGTGGGCCGAAAAAGCCATCACATCAATTCCAAGATCTTTAACATTCATTTCAATTTTCCCTACCGCCTGTGTGGCGTCACAAAACAGAAGACAGTCATGTTTATGGGTAATCTCTGCGATTTGCTTTATAGGCTGGATGACACCTGTTTCATTATTAACATACATGATACACACCATCAGGGTTTTATCACTGATCTCATTCTGCAGTTCGTCCAGATCGAGCAGACCATCCTTTCCAGTATTAAGGTAAGTAACAGGAAATCCCTGTTCTTCCAGGTAATGACAGGTATCTAAAACGGCTTTATGCTCGGTCTTTAGGGTGATAATGTGATTTTTACCATGTGATTTTTTAATTCCTTTTAATGCGAGATTCACGGCTTCTGTTGCTCCGGAGGTATAAATAATTTCTTTTGGATTTGCAGAAATCAGTTCAGCAATATGTTCGCCGGCTTCTTCTATGGCTTCTTTTACAGTAAGTCCGAAAAGATGGGAACTGCCCGAATTGGCATAAAGAGAATTTAAATAAGGGATCATCGCATCCACGACTCTCCTATCGACAGGTGTGGTGGCATTATAGTCTAAATACACGTAATCATTCATAGCATCTAACAAATAAAGGTCAATTTAATAATTATCCAATGATTAAGCCCTTGTGAAGCCTATAAAATTGTTAAATCTCTACTTTTTACAGTTAATTCACCACATAACTAAACAAAGATTTTTTAAAAAGGACCTCATGAAGATAACGAGGAATGAGCTTAGAAAAACCATCTCATATAAAACTGATAAGCTATTAAGATCAATCCTGTTTGTCGTCTGCGGGTCTAAGCTTCAATCTGCTCATTTCTTTTGAATTTTTGAAATAAATAAATATTCCATAAGATCATTTCATATCCGTATACCGTATCTTCTAAAGGAATGGTCAGCATTCGGATTCCCATAAAATCCTGAGGATTGTAATTCACAATGGGAGACTCAAGACCTGTACCGGTGAGTATTCCGTTAACCGCCAGAAATCCCGGCATCAGCGTCAGATAAACGAATGAAACCTTACCAATCCATCGTGCTCCTAATATAAAATAAAGCACCAACATACTGACTGCCGTTGTCACGAAGGTCATCAAAGTGTAGATCCTGTCATGGAAGTAAATCGCAATTGTAAGTGCTGAAATAATGGAGATGACAACGAATACTTTTTCCGGCAGCGGTTTCCAATCCAGCTTAAAAAATTTATTCAGACAGAAGTAGGTGAAAACACATGAGAACGGAATACAGAAGAAAAAAAGTATTTCTTCAACGGGAAGGTTAACGATACGAATTCCTAACAGATAGACATCATTGAACCACCAAACTCCTCTACCTGTAAACCAGATATCCCAGCAGATGAAAACAAAAGCGACTATCCCGGCTGCCTTTAAAAAAGCAGGAAAGTGTCTGTTGAATTTTATTTTCGGGTGAAAAGAAAAAATAAAACAGACGACCACGGTGAAAAAATTAATCAGAAGATAGGTGTAATGCAGCATGATCAGGCTCTGTGTTTATTGAAATACATTTTAAAATATTTAACAGGAACCCATAGAAAACCAAAGCATTCTCCGCGTTCTTTTCCGGTATGCTTGTGATGCTGTTTGTGCGCTCTTCTGATGGCCAGTAAATAGGGATTCTGTGTATTGCGCAGGATTTTCATCCTTTGGTGGATAAAGATGTCATGAACGAAGAAATAAGCCATTCCGTATAAAGCGATTCCCAGGGCAATATAAAACCAATGGTTAAAATTTTGCAGAGTCCCGTAATACATCAAAAGGATCGTAGGCACTGCAAAAATCAGGAAAAAATAATCATTCTTTTCCATCGGTCCGTCATTGCTGTGGTCGTGGTGATCTTTATGCAGCATCCAAAGAAATCCGTGCATAATATATTTGTGAATAAGCCAGGTCATTCCCTCCATGATAAAGAACGTGGCTACGACAATCAGAAAATTCATAAACTTGTATTTTTATTGAAACGTTCTTCTAAAACTTTATACCGATAACTGAAAACGTGCTCCAGTTTTTTTCTGACGAAGACCTTGTGGGCTACTTCTCCCAAAAATCCCAGAGGAAGTTCGTAATCTACAGTATCTCTCATCAATACCCCTTTTTCATTCACAATAAATTCATGATGATGATTCCAGAGCCTGTAAGGTCCTGCTTCCTGAAAGTCTGTAAAACTTTTCCGGAAATCGACCTGTGTGATTTTCGTTTTCCATTTCATTTTGATGCCGAAAAGCGGAGAAACATAATAATCGATGATCATTCCTTCAAATATCTCATCATCCGTGAGCTGGGTGCGAACGATAAAATTCATATCCTTCGGTGTGATTTCCGACAGGTTATTGGCAGAAGAAAAAAACTTCCATGCGGTTTCTATATCACAGTTCAGCTGCTGTTCTCTGTAAAGCTTGTGTATCATAGTCTGCTTTGGTTTGGTCTTTTACAAAAAAGACGTTTTGTATTGTACATAGCTGCTCATCATCAGGGATATTTTTTTTCCGTTGGAGATTCTTATTCTCTGGTTAATGATCTTACTGGCGGAGGTTCTCTTTATTTTCCTGAAAAGGGAAATGTAATACCGGTAAGCCAGGTAAACTCCGAATTTAGCGGAAGCCGGCAGTTTTTTTATTCCTTCCAGGGCAATTTTAAATTCTTCCTCAATTTCTCTTTCAATATGAGCTTTTACCGTATTGTCGAAATAAGAAATATCTACATTCGGAAAGTAGCAGCGCCCCAGGATCTGGTAGTCATCCTTCATATCCCGCAGAAAGTTTACCTTCTGGAAAGCAGATCCCAGGATCATGGCGTAAGGTTTCAGCTTCTCAAATTCTGCTGTATTTCCTTCGGTAAAGATGTGAAGACACATGAGGCCCACCACTTCCGCAGATCCTACGATATATTCTTTGTATAAATCTGAATTGTAATCGATCTTCTGAAGATCCATTTCCATACTTTTCAGAAACTGGTGAATAAGAGTGTGATCTATGTTGTACAGGTGCACCGTTTCCTGAAACGACTGCAGAATAGGATTCAGCGAGATCCGGTCTTCGAGGGCTTCAAAGGTTTCCGCCTTGTACCGTGCCAACAGTTTCTGCTTGTCACAATGGTGAAAGCTGTCTACAATTTCGTCGGCAAGTCGTACATATCCGTAAACCGCATAGATGGGATTTCTGATTTTCGGGGAAAGGGCCATTATTCCGAGAGAGAAACTGGTACTGTATTGTCTCGTTGTTTCTCGGCTCACTTTATAAGAAAGGTCGTCAAACAATTTTTTCATAGTTAATATATTTTGCTGGCTTCGTTAGCGGCTATTTTTCCGGAAATAATAGAAGGCGGCACGCCGGGACCGGGTACCGTAAGCTGCCCTGTATAGAGGAGATTTTTTATCTTTTTATTCCGGATGGAAGGCTTTAGAACAGCGGTTTGTGATAAGGTGTTGGCAAGACCGTAGGCATTGCCTTTGTAGGCATTATAATCTTCTTTAAAATCTTTAATGCAGTAGCTTTTTTTATAATCGATCTTTGAAATGATGTCTGATGCTCCGGTATGCTTCTGCAGTCTTGTGATCATCTGGTGAAAATATTTTTCTCTTATTTCCTCGGTATCTTCTATTCCGGGAGCTACCGGCATTAGCAGGAATACATTTTCACTGTTCTCCGGGGCAGTTCCAGGATCTGTTTTGGATGGACAGCACACATAGAACAGCGGCTGTGTAGGCCATTTTTTATCTTCATATATTTCGTGCGTGTGAAGGTCGAGATCATTTTCAAAGAAAAGCGTATGATGCTTCAGATTTGGCACCTTTTCGCTGATTCCCAGGTAATAAATAAGACATGACGGGGCAAATGTTTTTTTCTCCCAGTAAGAATCTTTATAATTTCTGTATTCTTCAGGCAGGAGCTGATCTTCGGTATGATGGTAATCTGAGGAAGCAATGATCACATCAAATTTCAGCGTTTTGCCGTTTACGATCACAGCGTTGGCTTTATTATGTTCTACCGTTATTTTTTCTACGGGCGAATTGAAATGAAAATGAGCTCCCTGCCCCTTCGCGATCTGCATCATCGCATCGGTAACTTTCGAAAAGCCACCCATCGGATACCAGGTGCCCAGTTTATAGCCGCCATAATTCATGAGGCTGTACAGCGCAGGAATATCCTTTGGTGCCGCACCCAGAAAAATCACCGGAAACTCCATCAGCATAATCAGTTTAGGGTTTTGAAAATATTTTCTCACAAAACGGCTGAAGTTGGTAAGCAGATCCAGTTTCATCGCATTCTTTGCCATCTTGGGAGATATAAACTCAAACCAGGAATGGCAGGGCTTATTCACAAAATCTTTCATCCCGATCTCATACTTTACCTGCGCATCATTCATAAACTCTTCAAGCTTTTGTCCCGCGCCTTTCTCGATGCTTTCAAATAAAGTTTTCATCTCCTCGTAACGCCCGGGTATATTCATCACACCGTCTGAAAATACCATTTCAAACTGGGGATCCAGGGGAATAAGCTCATAGAAATCAGATGACTTCTTTCCAAAGTCTTCAAAGTAAGCCTCAATAATATCCGGCATCCAGTACCAGCTCGGTCCCATATCAAAAACATAGCCTTCATCGGTACTCCATTTTCTTGCTCTGCCTCCTGCCGTGCTGTTTTTTTCGAATACATGCACCTCATTGCCCTCTTTAGCTAAATAAGACGCGGCTGACAACCCGGAAAAACCAGATCCTATAATGGCTATTTTTTTACTCATAATTAATTTTTCGTGAATGAATATTCTTTACTGACGATGTCTAAAAGCTTTTCTGATTCTATATTTCTAGTGAATATCGGGTAATGAAATTTGTCCAGCTTATTCAGAAGACGGATCAGATGCATCTTTTCGGAATAACTTAAGTTACCCGATACCACATGAGTGGCTTTTCTGATCTTATGCATCTGATTTTCCAAAGCCAGAAGCCCGGATTCTGTAATATGGATGATTTTCATTCTCCTGTCGGTATCGGAATCTGCCTGTGCAATCCACCCTTGTCTGATCAATCTGTTGATGATAAGCATCCCGGCAGGTTTTTCATGTACATTCTTTCTGATGAGATCTATTTTGGTCATTGCGCCGAAAGACTTCAGCGTAATCAGATAAATAAAGTCTTCCTGAGTCGTAAAATCCGATCCTGAAATCGCCGATTTTGAATAGGTTTTTGCATACCTGCTGAGATGAACCAAAAAAGTACTTATTACACTTTCTGGACTTCTGCCCTCTTCTTTTCCCTCCCAGTACGGTTCGTCCACTTCATTTCTTAATCTGTAGGATTCTTTGGCACACACCCATGCCTTAAAACCAGCAAGGTCTGAACTGTAAGAATTTCCCGTATTTTCATTATCAAAGTCTTCAAGTAATGTGATGACTTCTTTCATCATAGTGTAATCCATGTGATTTAATTTGGTATACAAATATACCAAATTAATTAAATATAATATATTAATATACTAAAATTATTTATATAAAAATAAATACGGTACAGTCGGAGAAGATAACGCAATAACAGGACCACAAATGTGTAAGGGTTGATATTTGATCCATCGTGGAAAATTGCTGGTCTGATTTATATAGTGATCTGATTTATTTACTCTGGATAAACCGTAAAAGGCATACACCACACGATAGTATAATGGTATGTTTGATTGTACTAATTGTTAAGCAATATTTTCACTACTACCGCACAAATCTTTTCATGTAGTTGTCTGTACCGCCCCTCAAATATTTTTTAAAAAAACAACAATATTTTATTTTTTTTCAGAATCTATTATTGAGGTTGCAAAAGTGATTGAATAAAAACTACACCACACGATAGAATCGTGCGGTAGCGGGTATTTATTTTTGTAAAGAATATTCTCTCTTTCTGCTTCTTTCCAGAACCAGATAGGCAGAATCCAGCATTTTCACAAGATGGATGTACGGGTTGATAATATTTTTTTCGGGAATGTGATCAGAGATGCCCATCGACAAATAAACCATTCCGGACATAAAGTAATCGAACTCCTTGATGGTGTATTCCTTATAGGCCTGACTGAATACCAAGAGCGGATCCAGGTATTCCTGCTCCGAAAGCAAGCCAAACATCACAGGAACGGAGTTCTCCGGCAGTCTGCTGAAACGATGTTTCTTTTTCTTCAGCATCAGAAGATACCCTGCCCGCACAAACGAGCGCATCGACTGGTGAAACTGAAAGAGCACTGACGGATCTTCCGCAATAAAGCCGTCCTTTTTTATGGCGTAGCGAATGATGTCATTCAGCCTTTTTTTAGTGGTTGCCAAATCATTGAACTGGAAGAAGTTCTCCAGGAGCTGTAACCCGGCATGTTTCTTAGGGCCTGTCCAAAAAAGGGTTTCTGGATCTGTTATGTTTTTTTTCATAAGGTTTTTTTGTGTTTTTTAGATTGAATAATGTTAAAAGAGCAATCATTTATATCACCATTCCTGCATCGTTGATTATGTTTTCCGAGCATGATAAAAACATCCGGCGTACGCCGGTACGCCGGAGTTCCACACTTAACAGATTAAAATAATAAATAACAATTGTGTTCCCGTGAAAGCCCTGAAGCCGCAATGGATTGTACACTCCACTGTATTGTATCATGATACTTGTATATTGCTTATTTTACAAATATATAAATATTTTTTACATGCGCACAGAAAACCGCACTTATTTTTTCTTCTTTCAATTACTTTGTTTACATGGTTGAAGAAAATGATCTAATACAAGTTATATGTCGCTTTATTTATAGTAAGTGGATAGTGAATGCAAAATCTCAACGGGACTTTGCATCTATTCATGAAATTGAAGAAAGCACTGTTAGGAGAATCAAAAATATAGCGTTAGGTACTGCAAGAGATGATTACAATATGTCTTTAAAAACTCTATATAAAATTTGTAGAAAGCAAGAAATATCCTTAGAAGAATTTTTTAGACTTGTAAATCAATAAAGATACCCCACTGCTACCGCACGAATCCTTTCGTGTGGTTGTGTGTAAAAACACAACAAATATTTCAAAAAAACAGCATTATTTTTTAAAGCTTTTCAGAATCTATTGTCTAGTTTGCAAAAGCTATTGTATAAAAGTACTACACCACACGATAGAATCGTGCGGTAGCGGAGGTTGTTTGTATCATCAATCAAACATTCTAAAAACAACAATGTCCTCTAAAAGCCCCTTTTCATCAGAATAATCTATAGCACTACTGTATTTATATTCTTCTGCGCGCGAAACCAAGCCTGCCTTTACCGGATTTTGATGGATGTAATTAATCTTCTGGTTAATCACTCTGTTGCTCCATAACTCAATAGGTTTATTATCATGTCTCCAAAACTGATATTGGGCAACATTTGAATTTTTTGAACCCTCTGTAAGGAAGAAATTTAATAAAAATTCTTTTCTGCTTTCTGTCGGATTCTCTCTAATTGCTGCAACGAGCGCTTTGCTGGTAAATCTTTTAAAATCACCCAGCAGAAATTCCGGTTTTTGCCCATTTATACTTCTGAAAACCAGATGCACATGATTTGACATGATACACCAGGCATGTATTTCCATTCCTTTACTCTTTTGGCAAAAACTTAAACTTTTCAGAAGTATTTCTTTATATTCATCTTTAATAAAGACATCCAGCCAGCCCACGACAGCAAAACTTACGAAGTATAGTCCATTAGGATTATGGAATTTGTAATTTCGACTCATCAGATATGTTTTTTATAAAGATAATAAAAAACCACACGATGAAATCGTGCGGTAGCAGTTTTTTATAAGGATAAAATTTTGTAGAAACTGGATTTATAAATAACCACACGATACAATCGTGCGGTAGCGGATCTTTTATAACAGGATAGTTATAAGCTTCTTATATAACAAAACAATGTGCCTGTATGTAAAGGACATAAAAGGTTGTGTTTTGAAATTCTTGACATGCAGAAAGAAAAATAATAGATCATTATAAAAATTTCTAACACTTATTTTACCTACTCATACTTCGAAAAATCTACCGCAAAGATACAGCGGTTGACCTGGCTGCCATTCTGTGCTCCGGCGTTGGGTTCGTATTCTGTGAGGCTCCACAGATAGCCGTATTGGGATTCATAGTACAGAGATTCTGCACCATAAGGCCATCGGTAGCGTACGGTATCATCGGCTCCGTCGGTATACCGGGCCAGTCTGGCATTGGAACCGTAAGAGTTACTGGGTGATCCCGTGCACGAAAGCCAGGTCCTGTTTCCTTTTCTGAATACGCCCTGGATACCGTGGGCATGGTTATCGGCAAAAAGGCTGTTTTTGGGAGCTACGGAAACAATTCCCGTGTTCTGAAGCATTCCGCCCGCATCCACAGGAAAACCAAAGACCTGAGGAACAATGGAAGCATCGGCACTGCCTGCATAGTATTGGCCGGTCCATAGCTGCGTTCCTTCATTATTGACCTGCACGGTCGAGAAAGGACTGGCGTTATTGATTTTTTGATATCCGGTCTGAGGCAAAATATAGCGGTAATTAAAAGCAAATAAATTACCATTGGCATCTTTACCACATTTTTCATTAGTAGCATCTCCTGTACTGACTTCAATTATTTTATCCAGATCGAATACCCGAACGCCCAGATTTGTGCTGCTGAGATAAATTTTTCCTTTAAAATAAGCGATACCTCCGGCATGGACATTCAGCGGCGCGTAAGAACCATATTGGGTGTACGTGGCAGTCGTAACAGGAATATCGGGCTGCACCAGCAAAATATGCCGATAGGTTAGATAAGTGGGCGAACTTGGGCTGATGTCCATCAGTGTAATGCGGGAGCCTTTATATTCGGCGGCATCCTTTGCGTACCAGCTGATCAGGAGGTAACGGACGCCATCTTTTGAAAATCCGGCAATGCCCTGCGGCCGCCAGATAGAGGTGGTTTCATCGTCAGTATTCCAGCGGATTCCCCGTACGCGGTTTTCCTCAGGGATATTGAATCCGTACACCTCGGTGTAAGAATTTCCGCCAATGGCCTGACGGTTTTTATTAATTTCAGAAGGATTTAAAAAGTTAAAGCCTGAGCTGATATACTGACTAGTGTCTACAAAAGGATTCACACTTACTTCTGCAGCTGATTTGTCTGCAATGAGTTTTGACGAAAGTTCTTCTTCTGCCGTTACTGAAGTCATTCCGTTATTTTGGCATCCGATGCCCGTGATGGCAAGCAGAAGCATCCATCCAAGAATTGGTTTTTGAATCATGATTAATTTTTTAAAAAGGTAATAGAATCATAGGTTTAACAGTATGTAAAACTGCTGACGAAACTACCGGATTCCCCTGTTATTGGGATGACCTCAGCATTAATTCTGTATTAAATTTATGATTATGTTATTTGTCCAAAGCTTAACAAAATTAAGATTATAATATTCGAGATTTAAGATATTTCCTTTCTACTGCTTTTATAAAAACATAATGCTGCTGTTCAAATGATCAAAGCTTTAAAATATTAAGATAAAAAACAGCGCCACCTAAAAAATAAGTGACGCTGTTCTTTTATAGATACGGTGAGGTCATGTTAGAATTTTCTTAGACCTCATAAGATATGCTAATGCACTGTCAGGCAAGTTTAACGCTTGATAACTTTTACTGTTTTTACCGTATTGTTATCTGTATGTACGTTAACCAGATAAACTCCCGAGGTAAGAGCTGAAAAATCAACCGTTCCTCTGGTATCATTGATTATTTTGGTAGTGACCAGCTGACCTGCAGCACTGTAAACAGTCACGGAAAGGATCTTCTGATCATACGTAATATTCAGGATATCCTGTACCGGATTCGGGAATACCTTAAGATGATCTGGTGCAGCTGAAGTTGTTTCATTGACAGCCAGACTGCTCGTAGGACAGGCAACAGGGATAAAGATTTTCTTACTGATGCTTGTATTGTCACCTAACTGTCCATACATATTGCTGCCACAGCTTGATAAGAACCCACTGGCATTTATTACAAGCGTATTATCCACGTTTGCGGCAACGCTTTGTCTGTCTGTTGCACTTCCGATCAGGGTTGGAATCTTTCTGTTGATTCCCGTACCTTCACCTAACTGGCCGGAATCATTTTTACCCCATGCCCAAAGGGTATTATCTGTTTTTATTGCAAAAGAAGTGTAATCATAGTTTGCCGCCACACTTCGCCAGTCCGTCGCCGTTCCGATCTGAGCCGGGGTATAGCTGTTCGATAATATCCCGCTACCTAATTGCCCATAATAATTATCTCCCCATGTCCAGAGAGTTCCATCTGTTTTTACCCCCAGAGAATGAGAAACTCCTCCTGCCACACTTTTCCAGTTGGTGGCTGTTCCGATTTGAGCAGGAACAGGATTGGATATTGTGGACGTTCCGCTACCGAGCTGTCCGGATGTATTATATCCCCAGCCCCATAGGGTTCCGTCTGTTTTTATAGCCAGTGTGTGTTGAGATGCGGGTGCTATGGTCTGCCAGTTGGTGGCTGTTCCGATCTGAATGGGGAAACTCTTGTTGACCGTGGTTCCGTCTCCCAGCTGACCTCTTAAGTTACTGCCCCAGGCCCAAAGGGTGCCATTTGATTTCAGAGCCATGATATAATTATCCCCACTGGCAACACTTACCCAGTCTGTTGCATTTCCGAGCTGTACCGGAGTTGTCCTGTCGACGGATGTTCCGTCACCGATCTGTCCATAATCGTTTCTACCCCACGTCCATATTGTTCCGTTGGTTTTTAAGGCTATGGAGTGATAATTTCCGGTTGCTATTTTTTGCCAGTCATTGGCAGTTCCTATTTGGGTCGGTGTACTTTTAGAACCGGCGGATCCGATTCCCAGCTGTCCGTAACTATTATTTCCCCAGGCCCAGAGGGTACCGTCTGTTTTGAGTCCCACGGAATGTATATATCCTGAACTTACCTTTTGCCAACAGCCTGTTAAAGCTGTAGGAAGTGTAGTGAAAGTACCTCCAAGTGTCCAATTTCCTCTGCTGGATCCACATTGAGATGCCACCCACCAGTAGTACTTGGTATTGGGTAATAAATTGGTCAGATTTTTAGTCGGAGAGACAGTCGTGCCATCAATACCACCAACCAGAGGGTTCGTACTGTAAAAATACAGATATCCTCCAATAGGAGCCGATCCTGACGTTGCCCAACTGATAGTAGCCGTTGAAGAGGTGATATTGGTTGTCGAGAACTGTGTTGTGGGAGCACAATTGGAAGGACAGGCTATAGGAGTAAATATATTTCTTTGAACAAAGGTTCCATCACCTAACTGCCCCGAAACATTTTGTCCGCCTGCTTTTAAAAAGCCGTCAACATTGAGGGCCAGTGCATGAACATTCCCCGCAGAAATCAGCACATTGTCAGAGGAAGAACCTACTTGTACAGGTGAAAGTGCAGGTACATTTCCACTGGTCCCGATGCCCAGCTGTCCGTAGTAATTGCTGCCCCATGACCACAGGGTACCATCTGTTTTATTTGCATAAGTGGAAGCAGCCCCTGCCGATGTACTCAGCCAGTTGGTTCCCGTGCCGATCTGCGTAGGAGTATATTTACTCACATTCGTTCCGTCACCCAGTTGCCCGGCATCATTCAGCCCCCAGCCCCAAAGTGTTCCATTGTTCTTCATTGCTATAGAATGGTAATCGCCGACACTTACCCCTTTCCAGTCGGTCGCTGTTCCTATCTGCACCGGAGAGGTCTTTGCCACGGAAGTATTACCCGGCTGACCAAAGATATTATTGCCCCATTCCCAAAGGGTACCATCTGTTTTGACAGCAACATTATGATACTGCCCTCCTTCAACACTTTGCCAGTTTGTTGCAGTTCCTATTTTGGTGGGTACACTATTATCAGCTAATGTTCCATTTCCTAATTGTCCGTATACATTATATCCCCAGCTCCATAGCGTACCATCTGTTTTAAGGGCTACGGTATGGCTCCATCCTGTTGTAATGCTTCTCCAGTTGGTTGCTGTTCCTATTTGAGTAGGAATCAGTTTATCTGTTTTAGTTCCGTCACCTAATTGCCCATAATCATTCACTCCCCATGCCCATAGCGTTCCGTCTGTTTTGATGCCGAAGGTATAATGGTTTCCTGCAAATATTTTCACCCAGTCGTTTGCTGTACCTATCTGAATCGGAATATTCGTCGTAACGGTGGTCCCATCACCAAGCTGTCCGTAATAATTACTTCCCCAGGCCCATAAAGTTCCGTCTGTTTTGATGCCTGCAGAATGGTCTATTCCTGCGCTCAGCGTTTGCCAGCACCCCGTTGAAACCTGGTTCTGTACACCAATTACATTTCTGAAGACAGGTCCCCAGACTCCGGTATTATCTTTAACACGAATATTGAATACGTGTAATCCGCCCGTGGGCAATGCAATTCCTGTTTTTGTCAGCTGTTCGAAAGAGCTGTTAAAATTACCGTCTGCAGCCAATACCGGCGTTCCGTTTCCTGCTCCCGGATCGTTATCCCAGAAATATTCGGCCTGTGCAATCGCCATCGGTGCTGAGGTCTGATTTTGCTGCACATTGATAACATTGGTGAAAACAGGTCCCCAGACGCCGGTATTATCTTTAATGCGGATGCATAATTTATGCAGACCGCTCCCTGGTGTGGTGACTCCTGTTTTGGTGAGCTGTTCGAAAGCACTGTTGAAGTTCCCGTCGGAAGCTAAAACCGCAGTTCCGTTTCCTGCTCCCGGGTCGTTGTCCCAAAAGTACTCGGCCTGGCTCACGAACATCTGTGCCGGACACAGCATGATCATAAGCAAAGCAATGATACTGTAAATATATTTGTTCATCTTGTTGTATGATTAAGAATTATTTGGAAAAAGCAGATCCGGTGATATTCAACGTACCGCTGCTTATGGTTCTCGGCGTCAGCAGATAATTTACCTGAGGCTTGCCTCCGCTGTCTATTGGCCAGTAATTTGCCCAACTGTTGGAACCACCATAGTGACCTGCGTCATTTCTTGTTAAGTCTAAATCGGTATAATCTACCACAGGACTTCCTGCATTTACATTCATACCTGTCACGGTGTATGCTGCATTATCAAAATTCATGTTTACCTGTCCGGAATTGTTGCTTTGCGTCATCGTCCCCTGTGTTACAAAAGCATTGGTAAATACATTGTAGCTTGCCGTAACGTTAGCATTACTACTGTTGTTCTGAATGCAGACTGCAGTCTGACCCACCACAAAAGAAGAAGCATTATTCATAATGCTGATATTTCCCGTGATCGTATTGCTGTTTAAGCTGATGTAGAAAGGCGGGATATCACCAGGATTCGGATCATACACCGTATTGTTAAGAATTTCGTTTGAACTGCCATCCTTAATGCCATTAACCATAATATGAGAACAGAAATTATTATAGAACTTAAAGTTATAGCTGGATTGATAGTTGGATAATACATTCCTAATTGCGTTACCGTAAACTTCGACATCCGGTGATGCAACAGAAGTATCTGCGGCAAAAGAATAAACGCCAATGGACTCTGCTTTATTAGAGGTAATTCTTCCATGAGAAATGGTAATACTTCCCTGAAGCGTATTTCCGGACATATTGGTGGTTGTATTGACCAGACCGGCAGAGACGCTATTCAATAAGCTGTTATAAATATTAACCGTAGTTCGGCCCCCTGAGGTAGCCCCGCTTACTGTCAGGTTATAATTCGAATTATTTACTAAGCTCAGATTGCTTATGGTTACGACCCTCCCAGCTGCAGGACTGATGGTAACGCTTCCCTGAATCAAATATTTGTTATAAATGGTTTCAGAAATAAAAGTCAGGGACTTGTAAATGGTAAGATTCTCTACATAAGCAGTTCCATTCGTTTTGGGCTGAATAATGATCCGGTCTCCGTCTGAAGCAGCTGTGATTGCAGCACTAATGGTAGCGTACGCTCCGCCGGTTCCGGCATTTCTAACATACAGGTCAGCAGCAAATGCCGTTGTGCTGAACATACCTGTCAGGACAATAGCTAATAGTTTTTTTGTCATAATAGTAGTAAAAAATTGATTGGTTAAATGTTAAATAAGAACTTTGATTACAGAGATATTCATTGGTATTTTCTACCGTACCCTTTTAATCCGGAAAGTATTTATTCCAGATCATACAGGATTATACCGATAAAATCATAATTCCTCCGGTATTGTTGCAGATACTTTTTTTGACAGACCTTTAATAACTGATATTGTGTCTATGAAAAATAAATCCTGCAGATTACAGACAGATGATATCTCTAAAAAATTTCAAAGACTTAATGATGTTTTGGATTGCTGGAAAAATTAAGTTCCGATGAGCGGATAGATTCGAAATAAGGCAAAGTGTTTTTGTGTGTCATGTCGTAACTGATTTTCAGGTTTGATTAGTTTTTTTTAATAAAAACAAGACCCCATCATTGATGCTATTTTGTTTTCGGTTGCAAAAGTATTGCTTTCTTATGAATCATCAAACAATTATCAAAAAATAATGGCGCCACTACATCAAGTGACGCCAATATTATCTCAAGTTCCAAATCTTTTAACTTATTATTACAGTCTGTGTCTTTTTATCGTTTGATCACTTTTACCGTTTTTACCGTATTATCGTTCATATTTACTTTAACCATATAAACCCCTGACGGTAAGGCGGAGACATCCACTGATCCTCTTTTATCATCAATAGATTTTGTAAGGACCTGTTGTCCGGCTCCACTGTAGACTGCTACTGAAGTAATTTTCTGATCAGATGAAATATACAGAATATCCTGTACCGGGTTCGGGAAAACTTTAAGGTTATCTGACGTTGATGAAATTTCATCCACTGCTAAACTGCTTGTCGGGCAGGCAAGAGGAGTAAGTGTAACTTTATTAGCCGTAGATCCGATTCCCAGATAACCCTGATCGTTGGCGCCGCATGCCTTTAGCACCCCGCTTATATTGATTGAAAAAGAAAAGTCTCCTCCAGCAGAAATTAAATGGTGATCATTGGCATTTCCTATAAGGACAAAGCTGTTTTTATGAGTCGTGGTACCATCTCCTAATTGTCCAAAAGTATTTTCGCCACAAGCTAACATCTGACCTAATGTGTTTATGATCATGCTGGTATTACGCCCGGCATCAATTTTTTGAACACCCTGAAACACCAGTGTAGGAATACTTCGGTCCATATTGGTTCCATCACCTAACTGCCCTACAGAATTGGATCCCCAGGCGTACAGTAAACTCCCTGTTTTAAGTGCAAGTGAGTGCTCGCGTCCGGCTGCCACATTTTCCCAGGTCGTATCGGTTCCTATTTGGGTAGGTACAGTTCGGGTCGTGGTCGTACCGTCTCCTAACTGGCTAAATCCATTGCCTCCCCAGGCCCATAGTGTTCCATTAGCTTTGATAGCCAATGAAAAACCTGCGCCTGCTGAAATTTTCTGCCAGTCTGTTGCTGCTCCTATTGGGGTAGGCACATACCTCGTAATATTTGTTCCGTCACCCAGCTGACGACCGGAATTATTTCCCCACGCCCATAGTGTTCCGTTGGTCTTGATGGCTAACACGTGATTAAGCCCTGCAGTTATATTTTCCCAATTGGTATCTGTTCCTATCTGAAGCATCATATTTCTGTCATTATTACTGCCGTCACCTAGCTGCCCGAGCAGATTATTTCCCCAGGTCCAGAGGGTTCCATCTGTTTTAATTCCTACAGAAAAATACTCTCCTGCTGCTATTTTTTTCCAGGTCGAATTCAATCCTATCTGTTTTGGAACAAAACGGGATATATTGGTACCGTCCCCTAATTGTCCATAGCCATTATTTCCCCATGCCCAAAGTGTTCCATCAGTCTTTATCCCGAGAGAATGGGTACTGCCTGCGCTGATACTTTGCCAGCAACCTGTTACGGCACCTAGCAGTGTCGTGAAAGATCCTCCGGAAACCCAGGTGCTCTGACTGGGCACGCAATTCGCCGTCACCCACCAATAGTATGTTGTATTAGGCTGTAAATTGGATATATTCGCTGTTGTAGAAGCAGCAGCTGTACCTGAACCTGTCATGGTCGGGCTGGTACTGTAGACGTAGTAATAGCCTCCGTTGGGTGTTGATGTTGATGGTAACCAGTTAAGAGTCGCTGTTGACGAAGTAATATTGGAAGTATACATCTGGGTTGGCGGATTACAGACCGCAGCAGCCGGTGTCATTTTCACCAGACCAAGCTGTAATGTGCCTAGCCAGATGATTCCCGAACTTTGTGTTTTAACAGCACTGAAATAGTCATCCGGCAATCCCTGATTGGTATTGGCTTTAGTGTATGTCGTACAATCGGTAAAATTTTGCAGACCGGCACCGTTAAATCCAATCCAAACTTTGCTGTTGCTGTCAACATCCAGAGCATTCGGGTTGGATCCCGCAAGACAGGAATTATTCTGATACGTAAATGTGATGTTTGTTCCGCTTGTCGTTAAAGTGATTAAGCTGTCAAAACCTTTAACATATACCGTATTATTGGCAATTCTTAAAATACGGTCGGTTCCCTGTGCGATAAAATTAAAATCGGTCCCGTTAAACTTGTACAGGACCCCGCCATTGGTAACCCATACACCATTATTACTGTCAGTGGCTACTGAATTCAGATTCGTGACAGAATTATAAGTGGTCCAGGTCGTTCCGTTGAATTTTGTAAGGCCCGAATCTGTTGCAATCCAAAGATTATTCTGACCGTCAACCGCTATATCATGAATTTCATTACCCGGTAATCCCGAATTGGAGGTTGTATAATTTGTCCATGCAGTTCCGTTGTAAAGGATGATCCCAGTGAATTGAGACGCAAACCATTTTCGGCCCAATCCGTCAATCTGAACTTTTAAAATTGCGTTAGAAGCAATTCCTGAATTCCCGGTATTATAGTTGGCAAAAGCTGTTCCGTTAAAGGTAGAAACCCCGTTGTAAGTAGCCAGCCAAAGCATCCCGTTTGAATCCGTTTTAATATCAGCAATATAATTGCTTCCTATTCCAGAATTTGACGTATCGTACCTGGTATACGTGTACGATTGCGCAAAGGCGGAAATTGAAATGATGATCAGGAGTAAAAAGTAAAGTTTTTTCATAGTTTTAGATAAAATAATTCCCTTCATGTTTAAGTTGTATCGTGTTTCCTACTCGTTTAGCTTTTCGGTTCCGCTTCGTTTGAATGGTTTCTGAACTCCATAAATACATACTGTAAAATCAACTGATCCAAAAAAATGCAGCGTCGTTATAGGCAGACCTTATTTTTCCGCTGATTTAACAGGCATTCGTTAAGTTATATCGGTGCCTACGAACAGGCTAAAATATCAGGAGGAATAATTGCTGTTTTTTCAATTACCGGAAACAATTATCAATGAATTGACAGAATGAAATGCAGTTCCGTTTTTTACGTTCATGGTTTAATTAATTTTCAGTTAGTTTTAGTTTTTTTAATAGAAATAATATTCATCGTGGATGATGCTATATTTTCGCTGGCAAAAATATAGTATTCTTTCGGATGATCAAACAAACAACAAAAAATAATCGTGATTTTTATCCTGTTGTGGTATAGAAATACCATCTGAAACAAGTGCCCGCTATCCTTTTGGAACAGAAGGTATAATATATTAAAAATCAATGGCACCACTTTAACCCAGTGATGCCATTGATCTGAACTTACAGATTTTTATAATCAAGCCTTATCATTAAATTATAGTTTATCCTAAGCTTCTGTCCAGATGTACATATCCGCCGTCTACATGAATCAGCTGCCCGGTGGTATGCGATGATTTTTCTGATAAGAGAAATGCTGTCATATTCGCAATTTCTTCAGAAGTCGTCATGCGTTTTTCCAGCGGAATTTTAGCGGTGATGCTTTTGAGCTTTTCATCCGGATCTTTAAAAGTAGAAATCCAGGTCTCGTAAAGGGGTGTCCAGGCTTCTGCGACAATAATAGCATTAACGCGGATACTGTAAGGCAGAAGTTCGACCGCCCATTCTCTCGTCAGGGCATTTCTGGCTCCGTTGGCCGCCGCGTAACCCGAGGTTCCGCCCTGTCCCGTTTCTGCGGTTTTACTCCCAATATTTACGATGGCACCTCTGCTTTTTTTAAGATGGGGAAGCGCATGATGTACCAAGAGATAATAATGCACTACATTTTTGTGGTAAGACGCTATGAATCCTTCATAAGACCCGTTTTCCAGCCCTACTCCATCATTCACCCCGGCATTATTAACAATGCCATCGATTCTTCCGTACTTTTTTACCACCTCACCGATCGCTTTCCTGCATTCATCCGGTTCTGATAGCTCTGCAGTAACAAAATCTGCCGTTCCTCCGCGCTCCAGAATTTCCTGAATGGCTCTTTTATTGTCGTCTTTATTTCTGCCAATGATAACCGGCAGTGCTTTTTCTTCTGCCAGAATTTTTGCAATGGCGTTTCCGATGCCTTTTGCGCCACCGCTTACAATGATAATTTTATGGTCGAGATTTAAGTTCATAATTTAGGTATAATTGATTTCATGTTATCTTTATGCAAGCGCAACAATTTTTATTATTTTATTCTTATTCCGTCGGAATGGGTTTTAAAATTCCGAAGTATTACCAATAAATTTATATGAACACATGAGTCACATCAGATTTTAATGTAATGCTGAAAATATTTAGAACACATAAGAAAAAATCGGAGATTTTTAAAACTAAAGTGCTCTTATATAAAGTTTAATGCTCATCTTACAATTCTTAAGTGTTAAAATTACGTACTTGTTATCAACACATTTATATGAACACATGAGTCACATCAGATTTTAATGTAATGCTGAAATATTAGATCACATAAGAAAAAATCGAAGATTTTTAAAACTCAAGTGCTCTTCTCTACAGTATTATGTTCATCTTAAAATTCTAATGTGTTAAAATATAAAGGCTTATCATTACATTTATATTCAGACACAAGTCATATTAGAGTTCAATGTAATGATTCATAAATGGGTTTACTCTTGCCATTATTTCAAATTATAAAATGTGACAGCATTTCCGGAGAAAAACAGCTGCTGTTCTTCTGTCGAAAACTGACTTACATATTTTGATATCAATTGGAGCCACAAAGCATAATTTCCTCCTAATAACATGACCGGCCAGTCACTTCCGAAAACCACCCGTTGGATACCGAATTGCGAAAAAGTAAAATCTAGAATTTCAAAAATCGATCTTTCATCAGGCTTCTTCCAGTTTCCTTCGGTTAAAAGTCCTGAAGTCTTGCAGTATACATCAGGGTTTTGTGCAAGTTCTGAAATCATAAATTTCCAGTCTTTCAGGTTATTGGTCTTGAGATCCGGTTTTCCGCAGTGATCCAGAATAAAAGGTTGGCTGGGCAATTTTTCCGAAAGTTGTACGGCATCCGAAAGTTGGTTTTGTCTTAATAAAATATCGAAAGTATAGCCATATCGACGGAGCGCAGAAATTCCTTCGAGCCTCTGTTTTTGGAGTAAAAAACCGGGGTCTTCGCCTTCAGCAATAACTCTGAAACCTTTAAGTGATTTTTCAGCCTGATATTTCTGAAGAAATTCTTCCCGCCTTTCAGAAGTCAGATCAATCCAGCCGACAACCCCTTTGATAAATGGGTTTTCTTTGGCCAAATTAACCAGAAATTCAGTTTCCTTATCACTTTGATCAGCCTGAACGGCAATACAGCCATCTATATAATTTTTTTGCAGGACCAAAGAAAAATCTTCGGGCATAAAATCTTTTCGGATGGCCTCCATATCCTTTGTAATCCAGGCATCACGAACCGGATCATATTTCCAAAAATGTACGTGAGAATCAATCATCTTTTTCTGAAATGAATTTACAGTGAAAATATTTTATCCATCAGCTGCCATTTTTCTCCAGGCTTGGAATTGGGTAACTGTTGTTGAAATTTCGACATCAGTTCTTCCCATTCCTGAACTTTCGGATTGTTTTTATCCAATTCATTTTTAGCTTCAAAAGAAAAATGATCATTAACCTCGATTATCATCATCAATCGATTTTGAATCCGGTAGATTTCCATAGATGTAATTCCGGAATCCAAAATACTCTGCTTTATCTGTTGCCAGACATTTTGGTGATATTTCTCATATTCGGCAATCGATTGAGGATCATCGATCAGATCAAGGGCGAAACAGAATTTTTTCATTCTCCGTATGCTTTTACTTTCTGCGTGCTGCTTCCTAAACCGTCTATACCCAATTCCACTACATCACCAGGTTTCAGATACCAGGGCTCAGGCTTTTGTCCCAAACCGACCCCTGCAGGGGTACCTGTAGAGATGATATCTCCCGGAAGCAGCGTCATAAACTGACTGATGTAGCTTATCATATAAGGTACATTAAAAATAAGGTTGGATGTATTTCCTTCCTGAAGAATCTGTCCGTTAACTTTCAGCCACAGACGAAGACGGTGCACATCCTCGATTTCATCGGGTGTAGCTATGAATGGACCGATCGGAGCAAATGTATCACAGCTTTTTCCCTTTACCCACTGTCCGTTTCTTTCCAACTGGAATTCTCTTTCGCTGTAATCGTTGTGCAAAACATATCCTGCTACATGTTCAAGCGCATTTTCCTCAGAAACATAGCTTGCTTTTTTTCCGATGACAATGGCTAATTCTACTTCCCAGTCGGTTTTTGTACTGTTTTTAGGAATAATCAGATCATCATCCGGACCTACGATGGCAGTCGTAGCCTTAAAAAACAAGATAGGCTCCAGCGGAATGGAAGCATTCGTCTCTGCGGCATGATCTTTATAATTCAGTCCGACACAGATAATTTTGGATGGTCTGGACAAGGGAACGCCCAGTCTTTCCTCTGGAGAAACTTCGGGTAAATTTTGTGTATTGATTTCAGATTTTAAATTTTCTATAGCATCACCGGAAAAAAAGTTTTCATCATAATCTTTCACCAGATGAGAGACATCGTATCTTTTTTCGCCGATAATGACCCCGGGCTTTTCCTGTCCAGGTCTTCCGAATTTTATTAATTTCATATTATTTTATATTTTTAATTATTTAAAGTGGTGAAGCCACCGTCAATAGGATAGTCCACTCCGGTGATGAATGATGCTTCATCACTGCAGAGATACAGTGCTAAGGAGGCCACTTCTTCCGGTTGGGCCATTCGTCCGATCGGTTGGGTTTTAGATAGTTTTTCGAACATTTCATCGATGTTACCGGGATAATTTTTCTGTAAAAATCCATCTACGAAAGGGGTATGGACCCGTGCCGGGGAGATGGAGTTGCAACGGATATTTTCATGAATATAATCTTTTGCAACACTCATAGTCATGGCCTTTACGGCACCTTTTGCCGTGCTGTAAGCAAAACGGTCGGGAATTCCCACCAGTGCTGCAATGGAAGCCATGTTGATAATGACACCGCCCCCTGATTTTCTGATCTGCGGAATACCTGCAAACAGACAATTATAGACGCCCTTAATATTCACATTATAAATCCTGTCAAAATCTTCCTCTGAAGTGGTATCAGCCTTCCCGATATGAGCGATTCCGGCATTATTAATCAGAATATGGATCGGACCTATCTGCTCAAAAACGGCTAGAACATCTTTTTGTTTTGAAACATCACAGACATAAATTTTTGCATTTCCTCCCAAAGATTGTATTTTTCCGAGGGTTTCTTCTCCGTTTTGTGCGGTAATTTCAAGAATGCTGACTTCGGCGCCGCTGGCTGCAAGCTGGACCGCAATGGCCTGCCCGATTCCGCTTCCGCCACCTGTTACCACAGCTTTTTTATTTTTTAATGAAAACATTTTATCTTATTAAATTTGTTGTTATGTTCATGCACAGGGTGCTGATCTTTTTCTGACTCTGCTCCTCTTAAGTTTGCAAGGCCTTTTACTTAAGTGATAATCTCTTCGAAAAAAAGATATTTAGGTATTAAAGACTTACCCCTCTCTTCCACGGGATGAAATCATCCTGGTTCAATGCAACGGCTTTGGGAATAATATTACCGCTGGCAACTTCGATACAGAAGTCCAGAATATCCTCTCCCATTTCCTGAATGGTTTTTTCGCCACGCACAATTGCTCCGGTATCAATATCGATGATATCAGACATTTTCGTTGCTAATGCTGTATTGGTCGCTATCTTAATAACAGGACAAACCGGATTTCCGGTAGGGGTTCCCAAACCTGTTGTAAAAAGAATTAAAGTCGCTCCTGCTGCGGCTTTACCGGTAGTGGCTTCTACATCATTTCCTGGTGTACATACCAGGCTGAGACCCGGTTTAGTAGCCGGTTCTGTATAATCCAAAACATCTACAACAGGTGAAGAACCACCTTTCTTCGCTGCTCCGGCAGATTTTATAGCATCGGTGATGAGTCCGTCTTTAATATTTCCCGGTGAAGGATTCATGTAAAATCCTGAACCTACGGCATGGGCAAGTTCATCATATTCCGTCATAAGCTTAATGAACTTTTCGGCGGTTGCCCGGTCTACAGCCCGGTCTATTAATTCCTGTTCGGCGCCACAGAGTTCCGGAAACTCTGCGAGTAAAACCTTCGCCCCCAAAACGGAGAGTATGTCGGCAAGATGACCCACCGCAGGGTTTGCAGAGATACCACTGAACCCATCACTTCCTCCACATTTTACGCCAACACTGAGTTTGCTGAGCGGGGCATCTTGCCGTTCGATTTTATTAATCTCCACAAGCCCTTTCAGGGTCTCAAAGATGGCATTTTTGATCATGGCTTCTTCACTGACTGCTTTCTGCTGTTCAAAGACCAGTAAAGGTTTATCAAAATCAGGATTTCTGTTGTACAGATCTTTTTTAAAGTGATCGATCTGCAAATGCTGACATCCCAAACTCAACAAAGTTACCCCGGCAACGTTAGGATGGTCTGCGTAAGATGCCAAAAGCTTACTCAGGGTGTCTGCATCCTGTCTCGTTCCTCCGCATCCTCCGGTGTGATTGAGAAATTTGATACCGTCTACATTTTTAAAAACTCTTTCTGCGGCAGGAATAGCTGACGGAGAAAATTCAACGTCATCCAGATTCCCGCCTTTAGAAATTGCTTCGACCAGCAGATGCGTGTAGCTTTTGTATTTGGCATCAACGGCATATCCCAATTCGTTATACAGGGCTTCTTTAATCATATCAAGATTCCGGTTTTCACAAAAAACAGTGGGGATAAACAGCCAGTAATTTGCCGTCCCCACATCTCCGTTGGAGCGGTGATATCCTCTAAAAGTTTTATACAGAAATTTTGAGACATCAGGCTTTGTCCAATGGTAGTCGAAATCACGATAATAATAGGGCTCGGCCGCATGTTTGGTATTATCTGTCGTCATGCGGGATCCTGAAGGCAAATCGTACTGCACTTTCCCGACAAGGACACCGTACATAAAAATTTCGTCCCCCTGCTTCATATCGTTCATAAAAAATTTATGTTTAGCAGGGATTGCTTCCACCGTGGTATAGGTAATCCCATCAAAAATGATCTCAGTGCCTGCCGGGATATCCTGCAAAGCGACTAAAACATTATCTTTATTATTTATTTTTAAAATTAACCGGCTCATAGTACGCTTTAAATTTTAATATTATTTTGGAGTTCAATGCTTGATTGTAATCAGGATCATAATTCCGCTCACTTATTGTCATGTTGCTGCCTATCTGAGTTTAAACCTTAATGAAAACAGAAGCACAATGACAAAACAGATCAACGGAACCACATATGAGAAATGAATATTTCCTGAAATATCTGTGATCTTACTGGCTAAAGGAGGGATGATTGCCCCTCCTACAATCGACATAATCAGTAAACTCGAGGCTGATTTTGTTTCTGACCCTGCCCCGTCAATTCCTAAAGCAAAAATCGTAGGAAACATGATCGACATAAAGAAGGTAAGCGTCACAAGTGCATACAATGTTGAAACCCCTGATCCGATAATCACCCAAATACTAAGAATAATACTGATGACGCTATAGATAGCCAGCAATTTCTGAGGAGCGATATATTTCATCAGGAAAGTTCCGGCAAAGCGCCCGATCATAAATAAAAATCCGGCCACTCCCGCATAATATTTGGCATCCTGACCTTTCATCTGAATGGCGTCTTCGGCAAAAACCAGCAGAAAACTGAATACATAGATTTGTGCCCCGATATAAAAAAACTGGGCGAGAACACCCCATCCGATATTTTTCAGTCTTAAAACCTGCAGGAAGTTCTTCGTTGACTTTTCTTTGCTTTCTGTCACCTCCGGCAGTTTCACGAATAAAAACAGAAACATGACCAGCAGAATAATCAGTCCCAATATGATATAAGGCCCTTTCACCAATGACGTTTCAGCCTGAATATAGGCTAATTTGGCAGTTTGGGTAAGTCGGGAAAGCTCCTCCTGTGTTTTTGGCTCTTCGCCCAGAATAAACACACCGCCGATAATAGGCGCTACAGATGCTGCCAAACCGTTGAAAGACTGTGCAAAATTTAATCTTTGAGGTGCCTTTTCAGGATCGCCTAAAATCGTGATATAAGGATTGGCTGCTGTTTCCAGGATCGCCAGACCGCATGACAGAACGAAGAGTGCTCCCAGGAAAAAAGGATAACTCACTGTATTGGCAGCAGGAACAAACATAAAACATCCGGTGGCAAAAAAGAACAGTCCTACCAGAATTCCGGTTTTATATCCGTATTTCTGAATAATTAATCCTGCCGGTATAGCCAATAAAAAATATGCAGCAAATACAGCTGAATCCACTAAGGAAGCCTGAAAATGACTCAGCTGAAAGGCACTTCGCAGGTGCTTAATAAGAATAGGATCCAGGTTATGGATAAATCCCCAAAAGAAAAACAGACTGGTGATCAGAATAAGCGGAAAGCTGAAGCTTTTCTTTTTTATGGCAGCAGAAAAGGAATTTTCTGTTCGGTTATCATTCATGGATCTGGTTTAATATAATTAATATTTTCTGGCTCGACTGACTTGAAAAATTAATGGAGTACAGTAAATATTTAAACTCAATATCGCCGATTTCTGCGTCTGCTTAAATATTTAGTATTTTTTAAAAGTATAAAAATTTTACACAATAAAAATTGTTCGTACAGGATAGTACAAGACAGTGTAAATATTTTGCCTTTTTATTACGAATTTCAATTTAACTATCCATTAAAGATGAAATGGAAATAGAATTATCCATATTTCATTTTAATGAAATAAATGGACTTCAAAGTTTAGGGAGGCACCTCATCATGGGAAGAGCTGCACAATACTGCAGCTCTTATTAACATATTAAAGGTTTTTACGGATTTTGTTCATATCCTGCTACCTGAATTTGGGATAAAGGAATCTGATACAGATAATCATTCGTGGTGATCGTAAAATTGTAGTTTAGATCTGCGGCAGCCTGATTAATGACCGCTACGGCAATATTCCAACGCACCAAATCATGCCAGTAAACTCCCTCTCCGGCAAATTCCACTCTTCTTTCTTTACGAAAGGCGGTGGTGAAGTCGCTTGCGGTCATCGATGTCGAAAGTGGAGCCAATCCCGCTCTTTGGCGGATCCTGTTCACATACGGAACTGCAGCAGAAGTATTGCCCTCATTATTCAAGACTTCCGCATACATGAGAAGCACATCTTCATACCGGATCACCGGGAAATTAATCGGCCAGTCATAACGGTTCGTCAATACGACACCCGGCTCCCGGAATTTCACAAAATAATTGGCATAATCTACCTGTCCGTTTTGTGCAATAAACTGGGTTTTTACCGTTAAAGGACGCCTCAGGTCTCCTGTCTCATAAGAATTGATCAGAGATTGCGAGACTCCTAATTCCGCGGCACTGTATAAACTGCCCTGCGGGTTGTACAGAGGGTCATTAACGCCAAAAGTGGGTGAAACGTAACTCGGCAGATAAGAACCCTGGGATAAGCCTCCGCTGATATGCTGGATCTCAAAAATATGGTATTTGTTATCATTGGTACTCTTAAACAGGTCTGCATAATTGGCAGCAAAAGTAACGTACTGACCTTCTCCCTGAATAACGGTGTTTAAATGGCTTTTTGCTTTTTGCAGATAAGAGCCGTTATTTAAGGGAAATCCGCTTCCGGTCAGGTATATTCTCCCCAACATCGCATGGGCAGCCGACTTCGTAACTCTTCCTTTATTTTTGGCATCATAGACGTTTTTTAAGCCTGCGACAGAAGCTTCAATTTCTGAAGTTACAAATTCATATAGTGCGGCTAAGTCTGTCCTGGGAATGGAAACCGCCTCTTCGGGAGTCACAGGATGATCTACAAGCGGAACTTTTCCAAAATTCCGCATCAGTTCGAAATAAGCATATGCTCTTAAAAAGCGCGTTTCGGAGCGGTACTGTTCCTTTGTCGCCTGATCTGCAAAAGGAACGGCATCTATCCTTGCCAGAATGGTATTGGCATAGGAAATCAGCTGATAGGCATCTCCCCAGAGGATTTCCACCTCTTCTGTTGATGAAGTATCCTGAAAACGGTTGATGGCATAATAATCCCTGTTTCCGTTTTGTGAAATCGCATTAAAATTATTGGAACGGACTTCTGATGCCAGCAAATAAAAATTAACATCAAAACCTCCTCTTGAAGAGGCATTCACCATTGCTGAATACACTCCTGATACGGCCTGGCTGATCTGCAGCTCGGTCGTATAAAAAGAAGTCTGGGTAATATTATTTTCGGGCTCCAGCATCAGATCTTTTTCACAGCTCAGCGTTGCGAATGTTAAAGTTCCCCATAGTAATGCTTTTCCAAAGGTTTTAAAATATCCAGGAAAGAGATTTGTATTTTTATTGTATGTTGTTTTCATTTTAAAAAGATTAGAAGTTAAAGTTTAGTCCCATCATATATACTTTTGCATTGGGATATGCGCCATAGTCGGTACCGTCCGACTGTACAGACTCCGGATTATAACCGCCATAGTAGTGATCATTTCTCCAGACATTTTCAAGACTGAAATAAATCCGTAAATTGGAAATTTGCAGTTTGCTCACCAGGTCTTTAGGAAAGCTGTATCCTAATGTCACATTCTTAAGCTGAATATAGGTGGCGTCATACAGCCATCTTGTATCCAGAAGACTGCCCGTGGTACCATCCAGCCTAGGCGTTTTTCCATCTCCGGGATTGTCGTCGGAGCGCCAGCGGGTAGCCCAGTTTCCCATCACGTTGGTGGTAGTTCCCATACCCGTGCGATCGATTGCACGACCTAATAAAGCATAACTGTATCCTCCTTTCTGTCCCTGGAAAAACACTGACAAATCGAAACCTTTATAGGAAAATGTATTGGTAAATCCCCAGTAATAATCCGGAGTAGGTCCTCCGATGATGTGACGGTCTTTCTCATCGATTACTCCATCTCCATTGGCATCTCTGTATTTAACATCGCCTGCGATCGCCCCGTTTGTTTTAGCCACACCGGTATTGCTGATGTCTGCTGACGACAATACCCCAATGGCTTCATAAAGATAAAAGGAATTCAGTTCTTCCCCTACTTTTATAATATTGGTACTGCTGCTGAAACCTGTGTAAATGGGAGCATTATCACTTCCCAACTGCAGCACTTTATTATTATTGAATGAGATATTGGCTGAGGTGTTCCACTTGAACGCTCCTGTTAAATTTTTGGTGCTTAATTCCAGTTCCAACCCTGTATTCTGCACGGAGCCTACATTTTTCCACATGGTAGTGTAGCCCGTTACCGAAGGGATCGGCAGCTCCAGGAGTAGATCTTTCGTTTTTTTGATGTAGTAGTCTGCTGTGAAGTCAATCCGGTTAAAAAGTCCCAGTTCAAAACCAAAATCCGATGACTGCGTTTTTTCCCATGTCAGATCCTGGTTGGCAATGGTGTTGGGAATCAAACCGTTCGATAAATTTCCTCCAAAAGAATAGTTTCCACCCGCCAGTGTTCCGAATGCTCTGTAATCACCGATCGAATTGTTCCCGTTTTCTCCCCAGCTGTATCGGAATTTCAGATTATTCAGCCATTTCGCCTCTTTCAGAAAATTTTCTTCATCTGCTTTCCAGGCTGTTCCGAAAGCGGCAAACGTTCCCCACAGATTGTTCCAGCCAAACCTGGAGGATCCGTCCCGGCGAATGCTTGCCGACAGCATATACTTTTTCTTATAATCGTAATTAACACGGCCAAACATCGAGATCAGCATCCATTCTGAAGCAGTATACTCTGAATTGAGCACAGATGCCGATTGGGTGAAATTGAATGTTTTTAAATCATCATTCGGAAAACCTTTGTTTCGGTTGTACTGGGAGGTTGTCCGGTAGTTTTCTGCACTGTACCCTGCAATCGCATTGATACTATGGTCACCAAAAGACTTTTTATACGACAGCAGAGCCTCTCCCAGATACCGGTTATAATTTACGGTTCTGCGGCTGGCAATACTTACCTGTCCGGGTATATTGGTGATCAGGTCGAAAGTAGGAGTATATCCGTTGTTAAGGTTAAAATTATTTGTGGCCCCACCGGAAATTTTAAAATTCAGATCGGGTAAAATGTCATAAGACATATAGAGGCTGGAGAACAGTCTGAATTCATTTGTATCATTTGTCGTCTGTTCCATCACTCCGACAGGGCTCTGCGTGGAACCGGCCCACCTGTACCGGGTGTTGTTTCCGAAATTGGTATAAAGTCCGGCATTAAGTTCTGCTACGGGAACCATAGAAAGCATTTTATGAGCTAGATTATCTTTTCCGTCCACAGTAGCCCCATAACTCTGTGAATAGCTCGGGCGCAGTGTGATCCCCGCTTTCCATTTATCTGAGATATTCACATCAATCACTGCACTCAGATTGAACCGGCTAAAACCTGTATTAATGGCCAGGCCTTCCTGATCAAAATAAGCTCCGGAAATCAGGTATTTCACGTTTTTATTTCCACCGCGGACGGCTAACTGATAATTCTGAATGGGGGCGGGACGGTAAAATGCATCCTGCCAGTCGATATAAGCGACCTGGCCGGTCCCCCATCTGGGATCCTTCATATAATTGATATTCGCAAGATTATAGTCGGTGGTATTGGCGAGATTGAAATAATTTGCCCTCACAGCATAACTATCTGATGCGGAATTTCCCGGTGCCAGGGCAACCCATCTTTTATCAATAGCTTCAGAAGCATAATCGATCCATTCTGCACTGCTCATGATGTCAAGCTTTTTTTCAATAGTCTGTACACCGTAGTACTGAGAAAAACTAAAGGACGGTTTTCCCGAGGTTCCTTTTTTTGTTGTCACGATGACCACTCCATTTGAACCTCTGGATCCATACATGGCTGTAGAAGCAGCATCTTTTAAAACCTCAATAGACTGGATATCATCGGATGAAATATTCCCCAGATCATCAACCACCATTCCGTCTACTACATAGACCGGAGAATTGCTGGCTGATATCGAAGCTGTCCCACGAACTCTGATTTCTAACGGTTCTCCCGGTTTTCCGGTAGTAGAACGTGTTTTCACCCCTGCAATCTGCCCCGTTAATGCCTGGTCAGCTCTGGCAATGGGACGGTTTTTAAAACTTTCAGGATCTACTCTTCCCACTGCGCCGGTAACTTCTCCTCTTTTTTGTGTCCCGTAGGCAATAATAACGACCTCATCGATGCTTTTTACTTTATCATTGGGATCAGGCTGTAGCGTAATTTTCACATTTTCCTGATCCGAGACATCTACCTTTCTGCTGAGATAGCCTTCATGAGAAATGGCAAGCTCCGGTTTACTGATGCTTTCTGTAAGCGGGATACTGAAGCTTCCATCAGAATTGGTAGTTACCTCCTGGGAAGTATTATTCAGCTTCACGACAGCATTCTGAACAGGCTTATCATCCTGGCCTAAGACTACTCCGGATATTTGTTTTTCCTGTCCGAAAACAAATCCCGTTGCACCTATTAAGAGACCTAACGTTAATATAGAATTCTTCATTTTTCAGTTATTAATTATTTAAAAAAATTACTGTTACGTTTAATTATTTTTAATTGAACACACAAAGTCTGATAAAATCATGTCCGATTCTGTTGTTTGTTTATTTTTATAAAAGTATACTTATCGGAAAATTCTGCTATCCTGTAGTTACCTGTTAATATTCTCGTAACAGAGAAATACCGATGATTTTTATGAAATTGGGATGGAGGACTATAATGTCGAGCAGGCAAAAAAGCTAAAATAACGATGTTCTTAAGCTCAGAGAATCCGGATCACCAACAGCAGGAATAGAAAATAGCCGGTAAATTAATGATGCGTTCTACGTTGTCAGGCTCATGGATTATAACCTAACTCCTAATTAAAGACCTTAAAGAAATTAAGAAAGTATCCATTTTTGAGAAATTATTTTTTGATTAACTTTACCCCTTTAATTTTAAATATACACAATGAAAAAAAATTCAATCTACCATCTTTATGCATCCCCGGAACAACCGTGCGGATCGCAATCATCAGTTCTTCATGTATTCATCCCAATGATCCGTTAAATAATCAACAGGTCCCTCAATCCATATTAAACAGATTTAATATATATTTTTAAATCATCCACATAGCCGAATGCGAACGATTGATTAACTTACTACATACCAATAGATTACAAAAAACATAAAGTTCTTTTTTAGTAATAACTGTCAAATAAATAATTCACTGTTCTTTGTATAATATTCTTGCAATCAAACATTTAAATGAGTATTCTGATTGCAATGGTCTGCATAGTTTCGCGCTTTTACGGATGACAGATATTAAAAAAAAGTATTACTTTTGTTTTAAAATAAAATTGGTTTTAACTTTTTTTATGATTAGATTTAGGTGCACCAATTATAAACATTAAAATAAGTTCTAATGAGAAAAATACTTTTACTATTTACCTTCATGTTCGGTATTTCAGTTTTCTCACAAATTAAAGTGTTGAAAAACGAAAGTTTAGTGGAAATTGGTAAAGATAATTCCGTTGGTTTATATAAAAAAGACGATACATTTACTATTAATTATCAAGATCTTAACACAGCCAATCTAAATACCTTCAGATCTTTTTCTTTCAAAAATCTTAACGGGGACGTATCGGGTCTTTATACCATGATCACAAACGGCTTTATCGATGCACCGGAAAGCAACATTATTCTGGAGCTTCCTAACGACATTATCGAGCTGCATTATGAGAAAAATTTCGGACAGCCGACCGTACAGTTTATTCAGTACATTAACAAAAACAGAAAGTATGTCGGAAAATCGCAGTTTCTGAATAAGAAACAGGTGGATAAGGTCTTTGGGAAAAGTAACGGCAAAGCGGCCTTATATGAAAGGTCGGCTGCCATAAACAATAGTAACAGCAGCAGACCGGTAACCAATAGTTCTTCTACAGCAGCCTCCCCTGCTTCCAGCGGAAAGACTAAAAAGACAAGAAAATAATAAGAATTTAAAATATAATCTGAGCTCATTCATTCGAATGAGTTTTTTTATTTTATTTTTGCAAAAAGATCATTACCATTATGGCTCTTCAAATAAATCAGCTCACAAAAAAGTTCGGTGAACAGACCGCTCTTAACAATATCAATATTTCCATAGACAAAAATGAAATTATAGGTCTTCTGGGTCCGAACGGCGCTGGGAAGTCTACGCTGATGAAATCTATTGTCGGTGCTTTAAAAATTGATGAAGGTGAGATCATTTTTAACGGCAGAAGCATTGCTGAAAGCGAAATCGATGCTAAGAAAAAAATAGGTTTCCTTCCGGAAAACAATCCGCTTTACCTGGAAATGTATGTAAGAGAGTATCTGCATTTTGTAGCTAATATCCATAAAATCTCCTCTTCCAGAGTTGATGAGGTGATAGAGCTGGTCGGCATTACCCCGGAAAAATCAAAAAAAATAAGTCAGCTTTCGAAAGGATATAAGCAGAGAGTGGGTTTGGCCCAGGCTATTATCCATCAGCCGGATCTTTTAATACTGGACGAGCCTACCAACGGGCTGGATCCTAATCAGATCCTTGAGATAAGAAATGTGGTAAAACAAATCGGGCAACAAAAGACCGTTCTGCTCTCAACCCATATTATGCAGGAGGTAGAGGCACTGTGCTCGCGTGTCATCCTTATTCATAGGGGGAATATACTTCGGGACTGCCCGATCGATGAATTTAAAGGTAAGTTTGAAAGTCTGGAAGAAGCTTTTGCCGCATATACCCAGACTCAGCCTGTTTAATTGGCTTTAAATTTGATTAAAGGTTAATGTAACTTATAAACATTAAACATGATCAGAAAAATCTTGCTCGGAACATTCTGCATAGCTCAGCTCTCGGTAATTTCCGCTAAGGAATCAGGAAATATCCATTCACATCCGGTCAGCAGTGAGTATTTCCAGAAAACCCCTAAAACCGTTATTGTTAAAACCAAGAAGTTTAAGATAAAACTCGATCTGCAGCCTAACGGACAATATCTTTACCAGTCCTGGAATGCTAATGCCAAGGTTACTTCGAAACCCAGCATGATCATCAGCAACGGAGATCTTATTCCGGATGGCACAGGCGGAAATTATTACTATGAATTTTCAAATGACGGATATACGTATCAGGTCTGGAGAAATTATCTTACCGCATCAGCTAATAAAGCACCGTATACGCTGGTTGTAATGGATCAGAACGGTAAAACGATCGCCAACCAGGATGGATGGGTCGTAAAGAATTAATATACAGCTCTCACGTAAAAGTGAGAGTTCTTTTTTATGTACCGGACTGCTTGAGTTCCGCTAAAAAATGACTTTCGGAAAAGCTTTCTTTCGCAGCTTTGTAGCCAATGTTAAATATTTCTTCCAACCGGTCTTTCCGTCTTTCAAAAGTTCCGTAACTTGATAAGGCCTGTGATGAGATAAACCAATCACAATAGTCAAACTTAATTCTCTCAATCCTGTAAGATAACAAATCATAAGAGCGGGAAACAACAGCCTTAATGGTTCTGAGATCATCTATCTTAATCTCGTGCGGGGGAGAAACAAATACACCGATGAGTTTATCGCATTTGTCCCGGATAATATCTGCGGGAAAATTATTCAGAACCCCTCCGTCACAGTACATTTCGTCACCAATAATATAAGGGGTTGTAATTCCGGGAATGGAACACGATGCAATGATGGCATCAACTACTTTGAAGTTTTCATCAAAGATCTTCTCTGTACCTCCTACCAGTTCGGTAGCTACAATTTTCACTTCTTTATCCAGGTCTCCCAGTTTCATCCCCTGAAAAATAGGGCTGAGATAGTTTCTGAAGATCAGTGAAGAAACTAATCCCGGCTGGTTGAACGCAAAATGTTTCCAATTGAAAAAATAAACCGAATTAAAGAATTCCAGAATTTCCTCCGGAGTCTTACCGACTGCATAGAGGCAACCTACAATAGAGCCCGCACTGCAGCATGACAAAATATCGATATTGATGTTCTTCTCTCTCAGGAATTTTAAAACTCCTGCGTGGGCAATACCTTTGGTACCGCCTCCTGATAAAACAAGCCCTGTTTTTTCAAAATTCATAGAATAAAAGTACTAAAACAGACTGAGAAAATCGGATTAATTTTCAAGAACCGTTTAATTTTAAACTTATTTTAATATATAAATGTGATGATTCCCTTTTAAAATTTATCATCCTTCTTTAGCTCCTTTTTACCGGAGAATAGCGGCGAGCGGGGGCTGTGGTGTACAGAAAATTATTTTTGGTCGTACAGTCTGAGGATCTTCACAAGATCTTTGTCATCTACAATATTATTGATCATTGCAGAAAGATCAGGATAATTATTAAATTTCTCCTTCAGCTGGAAAATAGCACCGGGCAGCCTGAAATGCAGTTCTGTAATACTTTTATCTTTATGAAACAGTAAGTAATCCGTATCCTTTGTCTTATAAGTGTAGATAGGTCCCGAATAATAGCTTTTCCGGTACCAGGCTGTCTTTCTTCCGCTATACATTACCTGAATAAGGCCTGTATCTTTTGAAAAAACAGGTTTAGCCTCTACAAATTTTCTTTTTACCTTTTTAAGATCTGTAATTTCCATATACCTGATATCATTTTCAGGAACTTTGATTTTTTTTCCCGCAGGATCCAAAACGGTCATCTGGCGGAGGTATGTTGCGGGTGAAAATTCTTCGTTGGTATACATCCCTACGTTCAGCACTTTTGTTTTGACGGTATCTTTTGAGCTTTTCAATACATATTTTACGGGGAAATAGACTTCCTGATACAATTCTTCTTTCTGAGAGAACAGAAAACCGAAGCAGAAAACGGAAAGTAATAAAGTTATTTTTTTCATAGTTATTCTTTTACAGAAAAAGCCCAGAGAATTCCGGGCTTTAAATATAGTGTAAATTAATATTTTAGTTATTAATATACTTTTCAAAAATTCTTGAAAAATCTTTCTGATTATATTTATCGAAGCTGGTGGTATTCCAGGCGAAAATATACTCATTGATCGTTCTTAATTCCTGACTTTTCGAAACATTCTCCTGCTTTCCTGATGCCACAGTTGCTACTGCTTTCTGCAGGCTGTCATTCGCAAAGTTCAGCAGTGAATGATTGTAATGTACTTCCTGCTGGATCGCAAGAAGTGCTTTATACAGATCTTTTAACTGATCAATCTGACCTTTTGCCACACTGATCATCAACGGAACATTTCCGATATTAAAAGAAATTTCAACATCCAAATCAATAGTCCCTGCAGTTTGTAAAGCAATATTCGAAAAAGGAAACTGGTAATATTCGTATCTTTTCAATACTCTTTTTCTATCCAGAGCACTTGCCCCGTCAATATGAATCAGAGCTCTGTTTGTAAAGCAGTATTCATCTCTTTTAGATTTGATCAGGAAAAAGATCTTCTCCTGATCTTCCGACATGATATAATCATCCGAGTCTACTTTATCATAATCCTGAGCAGGAATGATTTTACCGATATCTCCAAGACCTAATGCTTCTGCAGCTAATTTTTTAAACATTGTCTGTATGTATTTAAGTCTGTTAAATATGAATCACTTCTCCGTACGCAGCAGCGGCAGCTTCCATGATAGCTTCAGAAACAGTCGGGTGCGGGTGGATGGATTTAATGATCTCATGACCTGTCGTTTCCAGTTTTCTGGCTACAACTGCTTCCGCAACCATATCCGTAACTCCTTCACCGATCATGTGACAACCTAACCATTCACCATATTTAGCATCGAAAATCACTTTAATGAATCCGTCCGTATTTCCGTTGGCTGTTGCTTTTCCACTGGCAGAAAGAGGAAATTTACCTACTTTGATTTCGTATCCTTTTTCTTTAGCCTGCTTTTCGGTAAGACCTACAGAAGCTACTTCAGGATGGCAGTAGGTACAACCCGGAATATTGCCGTAATCGATTTTCTCAACGTGCATTCCTTTGATTTTCTCAACGCAGGTGATTCCCTCAGCAGAAGCCACGTGTGCCAAAGCCTGAGTCGGGATGATATCTCCGATGGCATAGTAACCTGGTACTGAAGTTTCGTACCATTCGTTTACCAATACTCTTCCTTTATCTGTCTGGATTCCCACTTCTTCTAAACCGATATTCTCGATATTTGCTGCAATACCTACAGCAGACAATAAGATATCCGCTTCAAGCGTAATGTTTCCTTTCGCTGTCTTTACGGTAGCTTTCACGCCTTCACCGCTTGTATCCACGCTTTCTACAGAAGCATTAGTCATAATCTCGATTCCTGTCTTTTTCAAAGATTTTTCCAGGTGTTTGGAAATTTCTTCATCTTCTACAGGAACGATGTTCGGCATAAATTCAACAATCGTAACTTTGGTACCCATTGTGTTATAAAAATCGGCGAATTCTACCCCGATGGCTCCGGAACCTACGACAATCATAGATTTCGGCTGCTCAGGAAGAGATAATGCCTGTCTGTATCCGATTACTTTTTTACCATCCTGAGGCAGGTTTGGTAATTCTCTGGAACGTGCGCCTGTAGCAATAATGATGTTAGTTCCTGTATATTCAGTTACTTTACCTTCTTTATCAGTAACAGAAACTTTTTTACCTTTCTGAACTTTCGCAGTACCCAAAATCACATCGATCTTGTTCTTTTTCATTAAGAACTCTATCCCTTTGCTCATTTTATTAGCAACTCCGCGACTTCTCTGGATTACGTTCGGAAACTCGAAACCAGCTTCCACTTTATTCAAACCATAATCTTCAGCATGGTTGATATAATGAAATACCTGAGCAGACTTCAACAAAGCTTTGGTTGGAATACATCCCCAGTTAAGGCAGATTCCTCCTAAGTTTTCTTTCTCGATAATGGCAGTTTTAAAACCCAACTGTGCTGCTCTGATTGCGGTAACATATCCACCAGGACCACTTCCGATGACAATAATATCGTAGTTCATTAGTATAAAATTTTTATGCGAATTTAAGGAAAAATATTTGGATAACCGAGATTCGGTGAAGGTATTGGGTAAAGCTCTTGTGTGATCATTTTGAAACTTGTGATCCACCTGCACTGCCTGAACGGTTCCTTGTGAAGATCATGATTATCAACATTAATAATTTTTATTCTGCAATCCTCATTTTTCGTTTGATAAGTGGAGGTAATAAGTAAGCAGACAGCAGACTCTTCAGGTGGGTGAAAGAATCACTGAAACGGTTTAGGAGTATAGACGAAAAAAAGAGAATACCTGAGCATTCTCTTATAAAATCAAATTATTTCCTAAAGAATTATCTTGCACTTCGCAGCAGTTTCTTTTCATTCTGGTATCTTATATTCAGTGCTTTCAGCTGATCCTGCTTCATCTTTTTTGTTGCCAGCGGGTGATTCAAAATCAACTTTTTTTCTGTATTGTATTTTTTCTGTAATTCCTGGGCTTTGCTGTTTTTCAGCTCAGTTCTGGAAGGATGCGGAGGAGCCGGCGGACGTCTTTGTCCGTATGCGCTCACTGATAAACCTAATAATAAAACGGTTGATATGAATAATTTTTTCATGATATTTTACTTTTATGAATGAGAACACCATTCAGGTTCTTTAAAATATTACATATATCATACCACAGTATTAATAAAATTAATTAACCTCTATGTTTTGCTTTAACGGAAGATTTTTGGAAGAACTCCCGACAAAAATTCTGTAGGTTCCTTTCTCGACGGTCCATTTCATTGCTGAATCCAGGAACTGTAATTCCTTTACAGGAACTTCGATGATAATCTGCTTTGATTCGCCTGGTTTCAGATCTACTTTTTTAAAACCTTTCAGTTCCAGAACCGGTCTTGAAACCGAGGCCAGCAGGTCTTTTACGTATAACTGAACAACCTCGCTTCCTGCTGTTGACCCTGTATTTTTCACTTTTATTTTTGCGACAATGGTGTCATTCCCGGAATAGCCTGTTTTGTTTAACTGCAAATCTGAAATCTCAAAAGTGGTATAACTCAGTCCGAAACCAAACGGATATAATGGCTCGCCGCTCAGATCATAATAATCATTTCCACGTCCTGTCGGATGATGATGGTACGTCAAAGGCAACTGCCCTTCTTCAACCGGAAAAGTGACCGGTAATTTCCCGGACGGATTTTCTAATCCGAAAAGGACTTTTGCTACTGCGTTTCCCCCTTCCTCACCGGGATACCAGATATCGAGAATGGCGCCTGCTTTATCCTTCCAGTTTGTGGTTTTTATGGCTGATCCGCCAACCAGAACAACGGTAGTCGGTTTATTTAATTTTGAAATCTCCTCAATGAATTTTTCCTGATTTCCTGGAAGGCTCAGTGAAGAGCGATCCTGAAATTCACCTTCGTGAATTCCGGCGGTTATGATGATATATTCTGCATGCTGTGCCTGTTGTAAAGCTTCATTAAAATCTTTTCGGTAATCATGCAGGCCATAATTCCAGATCAGCTCGATATTCGCTTCACCCCTGTTTTCATGAAATTCTACCACAATATCATATTTCTGACCTTTGATAAAATCAACATCAATCGTTTTTGTGGAATAACTCACCTTCTCCCAATGATCAATTATTAATTTTCCGTTTAAATACATTCTGAAACCATCATTGCCACGAAGTCCCAACTGATACGTTCCTGAATCCGGAGCTTCCAGTTTTCCGGTCCAGCGGATACTGTAACTGTCGGGTTGTAATTTTTCAGGATCCGGGGAATATAAGGTCCATTTAAAATATAATTGTTCGTCCTGTTTTTCAAATGCGGAGTTTCCTGTTAAATCAGGATTGGAAAAATACGTTCCTTTCAGCCCTTTTTGGTTTCCGGAAGATAAAAATTCAGCGGGAACGGTTACAAAATCCTTTGAATTCCAGTCGATCCCTTTTGAGTAAGTGATTTCAATATTTTTATTTTTAACCAAATTTTTAATCCCGTCCAGAATACTCACTTTTTTATTTCCCGGTCCGGAGTAGCCGCCCAATCGGGCGTCCACGGCATCGGGTCCGACCACTAAGATCTTTTTGTAATTTTCGGAAATCGGAAGCGTCTTGTTATCATTCTGAAGCAAAACAAAGGATTCCACGGCTGTTTTCTCTGCCAGCGGTTTATGGTTGATCTTCTTTAGCGCAGAGATATCTTTATCCGAAACATATGGATTTTCAAACAGACCTAATTCAAACTTTGCTCTCAGCACTCTGGCCACCGCATCATCAATTCTTTCCTTTGAAATCCTGCCATCCAGAAAAGGAGGAATAAACAGTTTATAGTGCTGATATTCGGTCTGAAAGATCACATCAAGTCCGGCATTTATGGCCTGAGCCGAAGCATCATCATAGTCTTTTGCCGTAAAATGGAGAACGTTGGCGCCACCCACCGCACTGGCATCACTGATGACAAAACCTTTGAAATTCCATTCATTTTTTAATTTTTCGGTTAACAGCCAGTGACTGGCGGTTGAAGGTCTTCCGTCCAGCAAATTATACGAGGTCATCACCGACCGGCTTTTTCCCTGAATAAAAGCTTTCCGAAAAGGAATCAGATGCGTTTCCTCCAAATATCTTTTGCTCCAGTGAATCGGATATGAATCTCTTCCGCCTTCGCCCACATTGGCTAAAAAATGCTTAGGCGTTGTAATAATTCCCTGTTGTTCAAATGAACTGATAAAACTGACTCCCATCACAGACGTCAGAAACGGGTCTTCGCCATAAGTTTCCTCTGTCCTGCCCCACCGGACATCACTTGCCAGGTTCACTACCGGAGTCAGAATCTGGCGGATTCCCCTTAGTCGGGATTCTTTAGCAATCGCAGCAAAAACTTCCTTCATCAATTCGGGATTGAAGGTCGCCGATAAACCGATTGCCTGGGGAAAAGCGGTCGTTCCTTCACGCATTAATCCGTGTAAAGCTTCATCAAAAGGAATTATCGGGATTCCCAGCCGGGATTCTTCGACAAAATATTTTTGAATGGCATTGATTTTTTTTACCAATCTTTCGGCATCTTCACCGGCATTATATTTCAATAATTGTCCTGCCACTCCTCCACCCTGATTTCCTGCACTTACCTGCAGTCCGAAAATCCCGTGTGAATACTGACCTTTCGGCACGTTATCCAGATCTCCCGGAATCATAAAACACTGCCAGAACTTTTCTTCGGGAGTCATTCTTTGAAGCAGATCCTGAACTCTGGCCTCCACAGGCTGTTCGGGATCCTTGTATATTGGTTTTTGGGCAGCAATACAAACTGAACTCAGGAGTGAAATTGCCATCAATTTTAACATAAGCTTCATTATTGCGTGAGTTGAATGACAGTTGAATATTTTAATTGAGTTCTTTCCTGGGGTAATTGTATTTCAAGTAAATTCCCGGAACGCTTCCACTGAATTTTACCTTGTAACCCCAATATTTTCACTGATTTTATTTTAAAATTTTCAGGAACCGGAAAATGTACGGCAGAGGGAGCCCGGTAATTACTTTTTTCATCGATATGAAAGATATTTACGGTTTTCCCATCTTTACTCTGGGTATAATAAAAATTTCCGTCGTGATAAGGTGCTGCCGCTCTGGTTGCAAAAACGGCCGAGCCATTTTTTTCCATCCAGCCCGAAATTTCGCTCAATCTGTCATAGACTACGGCATCATAGTCTCCGGTAGGCCCGGGCGCAATGTTCATCAGATAATTTCCGCCTCTTGAAATAATTTTAACTAATGTTTCGATGATTTTCTGGGATGATTTATAATTATCATTAGGAACATACGAAAACGAATCGCCCATCGTGATACAGCTTTCCCAGGGAATTGAAAGCGCCTTTTCCGGAACAGCCTGTTCAGGGGTTACATAATTTTCCCATTTTCCGGGAACCGTGCGGTCAACAATAATGATTCCCGGCTGATTCCTGCGGGCCATGGTTCCTATTTTATCCATATCAATATCCTGTTCGACCTTGATGGTTCTCTGCCACTCAACATTGGGATCTATGGTGTGAAACGGGCGTACCCAGCCTCCGTCCAACCACAGAATATCTATTTTACCGTAATTTGATGTAATTTCATTCAACTGGTTACATGTGAATTTTTTGAAATCGTTCCATCTTTCGGGATACTTTTTCGGGTCATAGTTAACATTCCGGTCTTTTGGAGGAAAATACGGCCACCAGTAATCGTCAGAATGCCAATCGGGTTTTGAAAAATAAGCTCCTATTTTGAAGCCTTCTTTTCGAAAGGTGGTAAAGATCTCCTTTGTTACATCTGCTTTCGGATTCTTAGAAAACGGTGTTTTTGTAGAGGTAATCTTATAATCAGACTGTTGGGTATCATACATCGCAAAACCATCATGATGCTTCGTTGTAAAGACCACATACTTCATTCCTGCTTTTTTTGCAGCATCCGCCCATTTTTGAGGATTGAACTGAGTAGGATTGAAAGTCTTCTGAAGATTTTCATAGTTTTCTACATATTCGTTATAGGATTTTCCGTGTTCCGGTTTACGCTGGGTCCATGATTCATCTTCCGGACAGAGGCTCCAGCTTTCAACAATCCCCCATTGGCTGTATGTCCCCCAATGCATAAAAAGTCCAAATTTTAAATCCTGCCAGTCTTCAAGGTTCTGCACAACAAGTGGGTCCGTCGGTTTCTGATAGCCTTCCGAGACATTGTGTGCCTGTGAAAAGAAGGTCGTTGAAAGCAGTAATGATGAGAGAAATATGGTTTTCGTTTTTGGCTTGATGGACATTGACACTTAGTTTTTGGCTAATTTAATCATCATTTGATGAATGCGCAAACGGTTCTGCCCTGTCATTTTAAGCTTAAAAATAAAAAACTTTTTGCATTTTAACGCTTTAGAATTTTACATCTCATGCGAATGTAAATTTTTTTTAACACTTTAGAATTTGTAAGATGAGTATCAAACTGCATAGAAGAACACTTTAGTTTGAAAATCTTTGATTTTTCTTATGTAATCTGAATGTTCTCACAGCATCACATATAATGTGACTGATATGGTAAAATTTTTTTAACACTTTAGAACTTTAAGATGAGTATTACACTGCAGAGAAGAGCACTTGAGTTTTTAAAAATCTTTGATTTTTTCTTATGTATCTGAATATTTTCAAACAATACATTAAAATCTAATGTGACTGATGTGGTTAAAAGTTTTTTAACACTTTAAAAGTGTTAGATGAGTATTACACTGCATAGAAGAACAATTTAGTTTAAAAAATCTTTGATTTATCTTATATGCTCTGAATATTTTCAACCAATACATTAAAATCTAATGTGACTAATGTGGTTAAAGATTTTAGAATGGTAAGATGAGTATTACACTGCATAGAAGAACACTTTAGGTTTAAAATCTTTGATTTTTTTTCTCATATGATCTGAATATTTTCGCAACATTACATCTAATGTGACTGATGTGGTTAAAAGATTTTTTTTTAGCACTTTAGAGTTTTAAGATGAGTATCAAACTGCAAAGAAGAGCACTTTAGTTTTTAAAAATCTTTGGTCTTAGCTGATATGAAAGGTTGAAGTAAATTTTTAAACGCAGATTCGATGTTGGGATACAGAAAATGAAAACCGCTTTTTATGAGCTTTTCAGGGTATACATTTCTGCTTTTTAATAATAATTCTGTTTCGGTTTTTAAGAAAACAGAGGCGAGTTCCAATTGCCAGACCGCTGCATTCAAACCAAAGGGGATTTTTATTTGTTTCCTTAATTCCATCATCAGTTCTTCATTAGACAAAGGATTTGGGGCTGTTATATTGATTATTCCTGATATGTTTTCATGGTCAATAATATGATCAATTGCTTGACAGAAATCGGCAATATGAATCCAGCTAACTTTTTGATTTCCGTTTCCCTGCTTACCACCAAGTCCTGCTTTTGTGACTAATTTCAATTTCGGGAATGCACCGCCATTATTGCCTAAAACAATTGACATCCGTAATGCCACTTTTCTCACATTTTCATGGTCAGAACTAAAAAATTCCTTTTCCCAGCTCTTACAGATATTCATTGAAAAATCATCGCCTACAATCCCGTTTTCTTCTGTATTCATCTGTGTTTCGGAATGTATATAAATGGTTGCAGAACTTGCATTCAGCCAGAGTTTGGGTTTATTGATACAATGATCAACGGCTTTCCGGAGAACTTTTGTACTGTTGATTCTTGAAGCATAAATTTCCCGTTTGTTTTTCTCCGTATACCGGCAATCGACCGATTTACCCGTGAGATTGATAAGAACATCAGCGTTTTCAAGCAAATTTTTCCATTCACCAAGCGTTTTGGCGTCCCAATGAAATTCGTTTTTACGTTTTGGTTTCCTGGTCAGAATATACACCTGATTTCCTTTTTCTGTAAAATACTCTTCCAGGTTTCTTCCCAGAAATCCGGTTCCGGCAGCGATGATGATTTTCATGTTTGTTTTTGGTTTTTATGTATTTTGGTTATAGGTCTATTAAGATTTTGTTTTGTTGAGATGATTCGACAAGGTCAGAATAGTATCGCTGATACTAACTGTTTTGACGCTCGCTTCGCTCGCGCTTTACCTTATTTTTAATCTAGTTTTTATTATTTTCTGCGGTAGTTTTAATTAATTTATTTCTTTCCAGCAGAAAGTTCTTCATATAGTTTTTGAGAAAAAAACGGTTGAAAAGTTTTCCGATGATCCCAAACGGAGACTCAAATTCGAAAATATCGGTCATGATTGTGTTTTTACCTTCCTGACTGAAAATATGCTGATGTTTTAAGGACTTGAAAGTTCCTTTTACCATAATATCTGTGAATTGATAAGGTTTTTCCATATTGATAATCCTGGAAGTGTGGGTCTGGTAAAAACCTAAATGTTTTGCTCTCCAGGTCACTGTTTCTCCTTCTTCAATCAATCCAGTAGTTCTTCCTGCAATGGCTTTTTCACCTGTCTTGAACGTTGATTTCTGATGTAAATCGATATCTCTCACCATGTCGAAAACGGTGCAAATGTGGGATTTGATGTTTGTTTTTAAATAGATTCTTGACATTTTTTCAGTGTTTTAAAGATTAATCCGGAGCCAGACGTTCAAAATCGTCATTCTCAGATTGTATTTGAGAAAAGTTTTCATGGTCATCGTTTTAAAGGTTTAAAAAATCGCCTCTTGTTCTTTTATTCTGAAATCTGAAAGTGAAATACATCCAAATTTTAAAGATCAGTGTTTTCATTTTGTATTGGTTTTATTTTGTTTATTGCATGTTTACGGCCTTTTAAAAAAAGCAGCAGGTTTAGAAGCATTATTACGCCCAGATAGATGGAGAATCCTCCTATTTTTTTACTTAAAGCCACTACCAGTCTTTCTACAGTTTCGATCTGAAAGAATTCAATAATGCAAAGGGCAAAACCTATATTCAAGAGGTAAAAACCTATTTTAAAAAGTGAGTTGGTGGCCATGGCAATATCTTCTTTCTGATGAAAAATATCAATCATAAAAGTTTTTGAATTTTTAAATAAAAATTGGGAAACCAGAACTGTAAGTGCTATGACGACAGGTAAATAGATCATATATGCCTGAAAGTTGTACGTTGTCGTAAGGATGGTTGCGTTCATTGTATTATTATTTTATAGTTAAATTTTTTCTTAAAAAATAAAGAGCGAACATGTTCATAAAGTGTAAAAAACACAGCATCAAAATGATGTACCCTATTCTCATGGAAGTGACGGTCACCATTTGTTCCACAGAATTCACTTTTTCCCAATTTGCCAGACTCGCTGCGATATATCCGAGATTGATCAGATAATAGCATCCCAAAAGGATCCTGTTAATCGTAAGACATAAATCGGCATCGTGAATCAGATACTCCAGATAATATTTTCCGGCATTGTAGCATCTTCTTCCCACATCTACCGTAATGTACGAGCTGATGGCCAGAAAAAGCAGGTATGAAAGAATATTGAACATGGTATACTTTAATATTTCAGTAATTTTTGACATATCAGCTGAAAAAATTATCCTTCTTTTTTGTCTTGTGTTGTAATCATATAAAAACCATAAGCCAGATAATACAGATTAAAAAGTACGCCTCCCGTTCCCATAAAATAAAAGATGTAATCTACACTGGAATCTGCACTCTGTGCTGTCATCAAAAAAATCAGCAGAAAAAACAAGATGACCCCAAAGAAGTAATACCGGTTAAATTTACTTGCCATAACAGAGATTCTTATTAAAAAGCCCAGTAAATTTGAAACACCGACAAAGAAAAGGACTATAAAAAATTCTGTCCCCTGGGTTGTCCCGGTATAATCAAAAATAATATACAGCAGGCCTACCAAGCTGACCATGGTCTGGAATACCACTTCTCCTTTTAAAATATTAAGTTTCATGATTAAAGTTTTTAATGTTATTATATTTTCAATAATTTTTGAAAGTTTATCTGAAATAAAAAAGGATCTGAAGTCCTTTCTATTTTAATAAGTTGGTGATTTTTCCAACCAGCCAGTGGTCGTCACTTTTAATCGCCAGATCCATGATATTATTTATTTTTCCTGTTACAGAACTGAAATCTTCCATCAATTTAATAAATTCCTTTGCCCCTTCTGTATCTTTGTCTTCAATATTCTTAAGCTCTTCCAGAAAATTAATGACAGGTTCTATTTCCCTTTTTCTCCGTTCTTTTGTGATCTGCTTAAACAGATACCAGACATCTTTTTCTGCTATAAAATATTCTTTTCTTTCTCCTTTTACAAATTCCTTTCTTACAATACCCCAATCCATCAGCGCCCGAAGATTCATATTGGCGTTTCCTCTTGAGATTTCCAGCTGCTCCATTACCTCATCGGTAGAAAGTGCCTTTCCGCTGGCCAGGAGTAAGGCATGAACCTGCGCCATCGTACGGTTGATCCCCCAATTGGTGGCAAACGTTCCCCAGGTCTGAATATATTTTTCTTTGGCTTCTGAAAGTTGCATACTGTTTTGTCTTTTCTGATACAAATGTAATTATTATTTTTGAACTTTCAGTAATTATTGAAAGTTTATTTTATTTTTTTTTTTATTGATAAAGAGGTGCTGCCGGTGGCTTTCAATAGTCATTTTCAGATCATCATGAATTTCTTATTCCGACTTGTCATTTAAAAAATGATCCCTGCTCAAAACTGATGCAGGGATCGGGAATATATAGACGTTTATTAGTTTAATCAAGGTTCTATGGTAGTGGTAATTCCCTGGTTCCAGTATTTCGCCTCCGGCATATAGTACAGATAAACATTGCTGGATTTTCCGGTGTATGCCCCGCCAAATTCGGCTTTCAGATCAAGATTGATGACTTTCGTTTCATTGGCATCAAAATATTCCCAGTACAACACCAGGTAGTTATCGAAAATCTCATAGTAGGAAATCTGTTTTTTATCCAGCAGGTCTTTCAGCAAAGCATTTTGCAGGGTCAACCCGGCAGGAATTCCAATTTTGGCTGTTGTCATGGGCAGCCGGCCGTTGATTTTATTTTTAATGGTGATGGTCATCCTCTTGGTTTCCCCTACTTTCGAGACCGGCGATTTCAGTTTAGTTTCCATGGTGAAAGGGATATCAGCACTTTCCGGAGCCTGCAGAGTGAAATACTGATAATCCATTTTGTAAGGCAGGCCCTTTCCTGTGGGATACTTTATCTGGATCTCATTATCTCCTGATTTAAAAGCAGAGGCCAATGAATTGTTGGCAGTAGTTTCCGATCCGTTTATCATGATTTTGGGTTTTGCCGTACCGTATAATTTTTCGTTATTCGTAAAAAACTTAGCGAGTGCCTCCAGAGCTAAAGAAGTTGCCTGTGTCGATCCAAAACCATAATATCCGTTGTAAGTAATTAATTCATCAGCAACCTGTGCCATTTTTAACTGGTTGATCTTTTCATTCTTCTGCAATGCCATCATATACAGGGAGAGGGTCTCCGAATCGGCAGAAATCCCCCTGGAACCTGTGAAAGTAGTCTGTGTTTTTACGGTTTTATTCTGGTATTGAAGGTTCAGAAAATCCATCAGTGTTTCATATTCTTTATTTTTCCCTAGATAGAATGAGGTATTCGCCATGAGGGCCAGCTGATAGGAATCTTTAGTGGCCAGGACTTTTTTGAGACTGACCTGATAGGCATCTTCCAGTTCGTCTTTTAATCCTGTTTTGGATAAAGCGTAGAGCACATACATATTTCTGGACCATGCGTAATCCGAATAAGGGCTGCTCATTTCGTAATTTCTTCTTACTTCAAAAATTCCGTTCCGGTTTTTCTTTGAAAGAATAAAAGAAGTGAGATCTCGGATGAGTTTTGCATCAATATTTACATATTTCTTAAGATCTCTGAACTCCAGTAAAGCAAAGGCCGACAGTGCCACATCAGACTCTGACGATCCGAAATAGGAGAATCCGCCGTCCGGATTTTTATAGCTAAGCATTTTCTGATATCCTTTTTTTAAATTTCTGATGACCATACTTTCCGTATCGGGAGTAATTTTTTTCACCGACTTCACATAATCCAGAACAAAAATATTAGGATAAACCGTTGATGACAGCTGTTCAAAACATCCGTGAGGCTCTTTCTTTAACCTTTCAATATCTTCAAACAGCTGTAAAGCGGTGTTTTCATATACGTAATACGACGAGAAGAGACTTCCGCTGATAACCTCCGGAATATGAATTTTTAAACTGTCCGACCGGTTATTAATGACCGAATAATAATGAGGAAATCCTTTTTCTTCTACGGTGAAAGGAAGGATCATGGTTTCCCTGAAATCTCCGGACGTTACGGTAAACTGAATATTGGAATTGATAATCTGATCTGTCTGCAGCGTCACCAGTAGCCTGCCGGATTCCAGAGGTTTTAAGCTGATGACACTGTCCTGCTTTATAACCTTTACCCGATTTGGAGCGATGACACTCAATTCCATTTTTCTGCTCTCTGAAGCATTGTTCTTAATCACCACGGGAATGATCATTTGATCGGTCCGGGTGAGATATTGAGGGATTTTAGCATCTACTGAAATAAGACTCTGAGCGGCATAGGTTGTTTCATCTCTCCCGATTAAACCAGAAGAAGAAATCCCTTCCGTTATAATCCTGAAAGCAGAACTGGCATCGGAATTATAAAATTCGACCTGTGCTTTTCCGTACTGATCGGTCTCCACTACCGGATTCCAGTATAAAGTTTCCCTGTAATCATGGCGGTAGGAAGTGGCTGTTGTCTCATAAACCGGATAATAAAAGTTCCGGGCGTAGGAGTAGGCAGTAAGACTATCTCCGGGAATCGATAGTGTTGCGTAATATGATTTCCGGGTCACGTTGAATTTTATATTCGACCTGTTACTTTTAAAAGAGGTGATGACCACTACTCCGTTTGCACCACGGCTGCCGTATACTGAGGTTGCCGCAGCATCTTTTAATATGGTAATGCTGTTGATATCATTAGGATTAATCATTGTTTTCATATTTTCGACAGGAATACCATCCACCACGTACAGTGGTGTTTTATTGGAAATCGAAGCATTTCCCCTGATCTGAACATTGAGATAGCCACTTCCCGGCTGACCCGCCGGACTTATTTCTATTCCGGCTGCCCGGCCATTTAAAACAGCACTCATACTTGAATTTTGAAATTCATTGGATACCGTTACCGCAGATCCCAGTGATTTGGCATTTGTCCTGTTTGAAAAGTATCCGATCACGACAACTTCTTCAATATTCCTGGATCCTGAACTGTCACTAATACTGTTATTCGGTCTTCTCAGCATTGAAGTATTGGGACGGTTTTCGCTTACTTCCTTATTTTGGGTCTCTTCCGGTTTCCGATCTTCTACTTCCTGTAATACTTTTTTCCCGGATTCATTTACCACTTCCTTTACAACTTCTTCTATATTGACATTACCGGGAGACTTTTTTGACAGCGGATTCACGGCCAGCTTGTATGATAAAATTCTGATTTTCACTTCCTGCTTTGGCTGGAAAGATTTTGCAATCAGCTGATTCGAACCATTACCCTGAAGATCTGAAAAATAGAACGTTCCGTCATCGGAAGTGACCTGCTCCAGAATCATTGAGCCGGAAATCAGATAGACCTCAGCTTTTACGGGATTTTTATTTTCATCTTCTACAATCCCATAGATGGGATTCTTTTTCTCAGGCAAATAGCTGTATTTCTGGTTTTTAATCACTTCCGGAGTCAGTTCAAAATACCGGTAGCCGTTGGTCAGCATTAATAAGTCGAGACTTTCCGTGGCTTTTTCCTCCTTTTTGTCAAAATAAAACTGAGGTCTTTCAATTTTCCCTCTCAGTTCAGAATCCATCAGTAACCAGGAAAGAATATGGTTTTGTCTGTCATCTGCATAGGTCCATAGCTTGTCATCGACCACGCTCATTCCCAGATTGGCAGGGATCGGTTTATTATTTTCATCCGTTGTTTCAATGGTGACAACTACTTTCTCGCGCGGCTGATAATTTTGCTTTACCGGTTTTACTTTTACATTCAGCTGCTTATTTTCATGGGTAAAAACAAGCCGTTCAGCCAATGGAATTCCGTTTTCCGAAACGGTAAACCGGCAAATTCCGATAGGAAGTCCGTTTTCATCAATTTCCAGAGAATTCAGTCCTTTTTTTAACGACAGGGTTTTGGTGTACTTTTCTTTTTCGCGAAAACTTCCCTGAATAACTACCTCTTTTTCATCTGTTGACTGAATGCTCAAATGGATCTTTCCCTTACTTTTACGCACCGAAAATACAATACCTTCTTCCTGGGCAGCCGGAAACCGATATATCTGCGTAATATTCTCCGGCTTTATGACTTTGGCATAATAAGTCTCACCTCGTCTGGGTGTAAAAAGGAAACTTCCCATTCCGAAATTATACGCTGCTGCCTCAGCCATTTTTTCATGATTCTGATTGAACACTGCTACCACAGCATCAACCGGTTTTTCATATTCATCCAAAGCTTTAAAGGCGATATTCTGTTCTAATCCATTGATAAAAGTTCCTCCTTCAGGCATCAGTTTCACATCGACACGGTTCAGGACAATCGGAATATTCCTGGAAACAGACTCTGTAAATCCATCGAAGCTGACTTTAATATTCAGCAGGGCATCAGAAGATTTTAAAACGGCCGGAAGATTAAATTTCAGCTGTTTTTTTCCTTCTTTATCTGTAATGAGTTTTCCTTCGGATATTTTTTCACCATTATGCATCACTGTGTACTCTGCTTCATAAAAAGGAATTGGCAGATTGCTGAGACTTCTTATGGTAAAATCCGCCAGGACCTCATCTCCTGCGCCATATCCTTTTTTAGGGAAATCCAGCTTCATCAGGATTCTTGGGGAAACTGTTTTCTGTAGAGTGATCTCTTTTTCAAAAGTGTTTTTCCCATCTTCATTCATCATCCAGTTGGTAAAGGCACGAATTTTATAAATTCCGCCTTTCATATCATTCGAAAAGTAAAAGTATCCTTCAGAATACCCTTTTTTAATCTCGTATTTCTCTTTTTTGATGACACTTCCGCTGGGGTCAACAAGTTCAATATTTACCACTTTGCTCTGCTCAGCGGGACGATTATTTTCTGCATTGACCGTATAAATTTTAAAGTACATCTCATCGCCGGGTTTATAAAACACATGGCTGGTCTGGATGTACGTTTTTTCTTTTTCGAAATCTTTGAATGGTTGCTGGGCATTCAGATTAAAGTTCGAAGCAATAAAAATCAACAGGATCAGATAGATTGTATTTTTAAAATTCATAAAATTAAAATTGAAATGAAACCATGCACCCAAAAGTCTTATAAGAAGGGAGATTAAAGAAATCCAGTCCTCTTCCGTTCTCAGCATCATAGAAATTCTGATTAGGGTCTGCCCCTTTAGCGGCCTGCCAGAGCAGAATATTATTCACAAAAAAAGTTACCCCTAATGCCCTTTTAAATGCTCCGACATCAAATTTTGCTGTTAATGAAACCGTATTGATCCTTATGTAATCTGCGTTCTGAACATAGTCTTCCGCTACTCCCAGATAGCCGTATCTCGACCATCGGTTTTTTGAAACGGGCTGATCCGGATCGTAGAAATCAACAGGGATCTGATTGACCATTCCATTGGAATTCACCCCCTGAAATACATAATTTCTGATATTGCGTTCGTCCCCGGAAGTTGAAGACCTGCCATAATAATCCAGTACCGCCTGGGTGCCGTTCCAGATCTGTCCTCCTTTTTTCCATTCCCAATTCAGATCAAGAGAAAACATTTTGTAGGACAGGCTGTGATTGAATTTCATCACAAAATCAGGAGTAGGATCTGCAATCACTTTTAGACCGTCTGCCTTTTCAGGATATCCGGATTCATCAATCAGTAAAGCGCCGTCGGCATTTCTTTTAAAATAACTTCCGACCACAGCGCCTAAGACCTCACCTTCCCTCAATGTTTTATAAATATCTGTAAACCCCGCAAGCGCCAGACCGTTATATCCGGGACTTACCCGATTCACTTTATCCTGATAGCTGTAGAATGAAGCTTTCTGGCTGGTTCTGAAATCGGTTCCCAGATAAATATGATCATACGAGAAACTTACGTCATAACCCGCATAGGTATGATCTGCCAGATTCTTCAGAAGCAATTGGTTTCCTTCAAAAACAGGGAAAATATCATCTGTGATCTTTCTTTTAAAATATTCTACTTCAAAAGCCAGATTCCGGTACGTCAGTTTAAAACCACCTTTCCACTCTTGTGTATTCACAGTTGAAAGGTTTTTGAAACGTTCCGCTTCCTGCACCGGAAAATACTGATAGGCATTCTGGGCTTTAAGTAAAGTAGTTCCGTAAGAAGCATATGATTTTGTGATTTCCGGCTCTGTACTTAGCCGGGTATACGTCCCGAGCATTTTCAAATTAATATTATACCAGCCAAAAATATTGTTGAACGTAATATAGGCCCCGGCCTTTGGAAGCCAGTAATTATTCCTGAGAGAGGTATTTGAGATATAGAATGCATTCCCCGCATTGAAACCCATAAAAAAATCGTTATGATCGGTATAGTCAACCTTATAGTTTATTATATAATCCTGCGTTAACCTGTGATACAGATAAGTTTTGTTGGTCAGACTGTGAAAAACCTGTGATCTCTCGTTGTTCAGAATATAATTAAGGCTAAGCAGATGATCAGCATGGTATCCGTCAAAAGAATAGGATCCTGAAATATTCGAATAATATAATCTGTTATTCTGCAACCGCTCATCTTGTATACCATCGGCAAATCCATGGGTGGAAGCATGGTACTGATCAAAATTCCGGAAATAATCATTCTCGAAAGATTGACTGATATTTAAATTAAACTGCCCCCACTGTCTTTTAAGATCAAAGCTGAACTGTCTTCTTCTATCCTGGTAATTATATTTATTTTCCTGATCCAGAAGAAACTCCGGATTGTCCGCTCCCCTGCTGTAGCTTCTCTGGGTACCGCTGGGTAACAGCAATCCCTGCTTATTGGAAAAGGAAACCGGGGTCAGGATGGAGTTTTGATAAGCCCTGTTGAACACTGCTGTCCTGTTGGAATTAGTCGCTTCATTTTCTTCATAGACCACTGCAAAATTGAAGTCGAATTTTAAAATCTTCGTATTAATTTTCGTTTTTAAGGTATTCACGACATTGTACTGGTCGGCAAAGTACATCTGATTTTTCTGTTGCCCGAGATCCAATGAAACCCGGATTTTTTCATCGTTTTCGTTCTTGATAAAAGCATTCAGTCTCAACTGGTTGCTATATCCTACTGTTGTTTTAAAAAGTTCATTATTGTAGGCAGTTGCAGGAGGATTTCCGCTGATTGCAGGAACCAGCATTCCGTTTTGGTCATACGGATATGGCTGATGATCAAATGCTAACGTAGAAATATCCGGTCCGAAACTGAACATTTCATCAGTTTCGGGTCCCCGCCAGACCGGCTGTCCGTTATACGATCTTCCCTGAACGTATTGTTTCTGAATCCGGGGAATGGCATTGCGGCTTTTAATGTCAAAAGACGTGGTGAAACTTCCGTTAAGAAATAAATACTTTTCCGGCAGTTTTCTCAGCTTGAAATTATTTTCGCTGACCTGCTTCACCTTTCTTACTTTAAAAACATATTGATCAGAATGTAATGTCAAGCGCTGACGGGAATTTTCAAGGCTGTATTCGTCTTCGGATTTCTTCGAGACCAGACTGTCATAGGCAATGCTGTAGACATCCTGTACTCTTTCTTTTCTTATTTTACTTTCTAAAATACTTTTAAGTTCACCGGGATAATAGACGATCTCTCTGCTATTCCCGTTATTCCAGACAAGTGTATCATAGGCTTTTGCAGCAATAATGGCAAAACCTTTTTCATCGGTAAGCTCGTATACTCCGCTGGTTTTATTATAAACCTTTAAAAAATTCTGGGGCTTATTTTCCTTATTGAGAAATGTTCCTGCATGGTACAATTGTGAATTCTGCGCACACACCATAAATAAACCGGGCAGAAATAACAGGATATAGATTTTTTTCATTGTATAGGGTTATTAGAAAATGAAAACTGAAAATACTTCTGAAGAAAAGGATCTCTTCAGGATATGATCGGTTAAATGAACATGAAATTAAAGCCGGATACCGGAAGTGATTGTTTTTAAACAATACATTCCATACACCATATCATCAAACTTTACCACCACAACAGCAATGACTTCCGGCCTGCTTCCAGCTTCAAATCCCTTGGAATTTTATTTTTTGACAGGTGAATTTTGCCTGATTATTTTTTCGACTGCTTTCTTCTGCTTTCTGGTGATGTCTTTCGTTGTAACCACGATCATCCCGTTAGCGGCACGACTGCCATAAACAGCCGTTAATGCTGAGTTTTCATTGTTGAAAATCTGTATGGATTCTATTTTGTCCGGATCCAGATTTTTAAAGTGTACAGCATCTGAAACCTGCCCGTTGATAAGGTACAGCGGATCTTTATCGGCTTTTTCAGCACTCATACCTCTGACTAAAACCGACTGCTTCGCAGAAGCATTTACATACCCTGAATTTATATTGATCCCGGAAGCCTTCCCCTCCAGTGAGTTCATCAGATCTCTGCCTGAAATGGTCGTAGAGGATGCAGTATAATTTTTAGATTTGGCAAGCGGCCTGTTATATCCCACGATTGCCAGTGATCCTTTTTTGTCGTATGAATCAAAAGAAATGGACTGTGCGGTGTCACCCACAGCATTGATATTGGTAGGGTGACCTTCATTGGATGACATTCTGAAAGAAGAATTCAGGATAGATTTCTTTTCTTTTTTGATTCCCATGGCAATGACTTCTTCCATATTCTTTTCTTTCGGAGTATCAGAATGGGCAGCCATAGCAGGTTCCCGGTAAATATCTGCTTTAGGTGCATAAACGGCAGTATATTCCGGCATCGGAGATCTGTAAACAGAAGGCAAAGGCTTTTCAACCGCAAGCTTTTTCACAGACTCCGGTTTTTGAATTTCTTTTTCAATATTTGTTTTAATGACGTCATCGATCTTTTGAATATCATGTTCAGGCACTTTTGTTTCTGCAGGGGCAGGTGACAAGGTATGTGTTGCCATGACTGCAGCCGGCTCTTGTGAAATTTCTGTTTCTTTATGATCTGTAGTAAAATAAAGAGCTCCGAATCCAATAATTAAACTTGCCGCTATTCCGTAAGGAATCCACATCGGGACGGTTCTTTTTTTGGATTCTTTTTTATCCAGTTTCTCTTCTACCTTACTCCAGACTTTTTCAAACCCCGGAAATGTCGCAGGTTCATCCAAAGCTTTGGATGCCTCATTGAAAGTTTTATCTATATCGTGATTATTTTCCATTGTTGTAAAAGTTTAAATGTTTTGATTGACCAAGAGTTCCTGTAATCTTTTTCTGGCAAAATTGAGCTGCGATTTTGAGGTTCCTTCACTGATGGAAAGCATCGTTGCAATCTCTTTATGAGGATAGCCTTCGATCGCAAAAAGGTTGAAAATTGCTCTGCAGCCTTCCGGAAGGAAGTTCAGCAGGCTCAGGACATCTTTTTCAAAAGAAATACTTTCTGTGGCAGATTCCGAAGAAAATGCATGACTGTCTTCTAAAGTAATATGAAGTGCCTTCTGGCTTCTCAGTTTTTGGAGACATTCATTAACGGCAATTTTCCTGGCCCAGCTTTCGAAAATATCAGGATTCTGAAGCTGATGTATTTTTGTAAATATTTTATAAAAAGTATCTGCTAAAACTTCTTCAATGTCTTCATCATTTTTCAGATAGCGTTTGCAGACCGAGTATATTTTACCCGCCATTTTTTCGTACACCTGCCGCTGAGCATTGCGGTCGTTACGTTGACATTCTAACAGTAATTCTCTTTCCATAGTCAGGCATTATACTCTCATAGATGCAGTAATTTCTAAAAAGGTTGGAAACGTAATAAACTTTTTTTAAAAATACTGGAAATTGCTGAATGTGACAAAGGGATTATTATGGCGGGAAGAGGGAGGCTGGAAGTTTAATGTGACCGGGACTTGAAAGACCAATCGTAAGTTTAGATGTTCTGGTAATGAAAAAAATATATCGAAAGTATGATCAAACCTACATTATTTATTTTTTAAATCTACCCAAAGAATATGATACTATCAATATAATATCCTTCAAGCTCTGATTAACAGGCTTTTCAATATAAATTTAAGGCCTCCCGCTTACAAAATCCACTCCTTTCCATACCCTTTTCATAAAAAACTTTCTTTTTTGATTTAACTTTTCCCTCTGTAACAAATCTATAACAGCATCGACTATTCATATAAATAATCTTTTTATAGTAATGAAAAATACCAAAATTGCATCATTACTTTTTGTTTTGTCTGCAGGAAGTATGATGTTTGCCCAGGATGACTTAATCAACAAGCTCAAAAACAATCAGTCTCAAAATGCTAACTTCCAGTTCACCACATTGAAAGATGTAGGAGCTACTTCAGTAAAAAACCAGGGTTCATCGGGAACCTGCTGGAGCTATTCGGGAAACTCTTTCCTGGAATCTGAAATGCAGAGAATGGGTAAAAAACCGGTTGATCTGGCAGAAATATTTACCGCCAGGAATTCTTATCACGACAAAGCAAAATTATATGTTTTAAATAATGGTGCCATCAGTTGGGGCGACGGTGGCGAATTACACGACGTCATCAATATGTATAAAAAATATGGTGCTGTTCCCCAGGACGTGTACACAGGGCTGAAAGAAGGTCAGAAACTGAATAATTTCAATGAAATGCAGGGAAAATTAAAACCTGTATTGGACAGTCTGGTTCAGGCTTCATCTAAAGGGAAGCTTTCGGACAACTGGATGGCTTCCGTAGATGCAATCCTGGACGAATATTTAGGAAAAGTTCCGGCCAACTTTACGTACCAGGGCAAAAATTATACGCCCAAAACTTTCGCTAAGGAAGTCGTAGGGATAAATCCTGAAGATTATGTAGAAATTTCCTCGTACAGAGATTATCCTTATTATCAGAAATTTGTAGTGCCTATTCCTGATAACTGGAGCCACGATTCCGACTGGAATGTGCCGATGAAAGATCTGACAGCCATCATTGACCATGCTGTGAACAAAGGATATTCTATAGGATGGGCAACCGATGTATCCGAGCCTTATTTTTCCTATAAGAATGGGGTTGCCTATGTTCCTGACATTGATCTGGACAATATCACTGCAGAAAATAAGGGATCGCTTTTTACAGAACCTAAAAAAGACAAGACCATCACAGAAGATATGCGTCAGAAAGCACTGAACAATCTTTCTACAACAGATGATCACGGGATGCATATCGTAGGATTGGCCAAGGATCAGTCCGGAAAAGAATATTATATGGTTAAAAACTCCTGGGGGGTAACCAATGATTTTGAAGGATACCTTTATGTAACCAGACCTTATGTTGAGTATAAATCAACAGCCATTCTACTGCACAAAGATGCACTGCCGAAAAGCATTAAAAAGCAATTGAAACCCACCAAGAATATTGGTTTGTAAAAAAGAACTCACTTTTTGCCTTTTAAGGCATTAGATATTTAAATCTGTTAGAAACCGCTTTCAATTTTTGGAAGCGGTTTTGTTTAAGGTCACCTCTGGTTTATTAACTAAAGTGAAATTTTTATCTGAAATATTAGATATATTTTTGTTCATTATCAAATATTCCGTACGAAAGTGAAAAAATTATTAAAATCAGATTTAAAAAGAATTAATGGCGGAAACCCTCCGGATCGAAGCAAATACCATTGAGTGTTACTATTCCCAAAAAATGAAAGTCCGGGATACTGGAGCGTGTTCCGGTAAGTACAGGTTGCCCTTTGAAATTGAAACCAGCTTTCGGAAATTCTGAAAGCTGGTATCGTTTAAAAATTTAAATAGGTAAATCAAAAATATAGATGATGGTAAACGGTGAACTTCACCTGACCAGTGAATAGTTTGTTAATAATACTGAAGGTTAAAAATTAACAGCCGGATCAATTCACCATTCACCATAGTTTTAATAAAGTACCGCCAGACTTTCTGCCGAGAAATCCAACAGGTCTTCCGTATTTCCTTCTTTTACTTTTTTTACCCATTCAGGGTCCTGCAAAAGGGCACGGCCTACCGCTACCAGGTCAAAGTCTCCTCTTTCCAGTCTTCTGGTGAGTTCTGATAAATCTGCTTTTCCTGTTCCCTGCCCGGCAAAGGCGGCCATAAAATCACCTTCTAGTCCTACAGAACCTACAGTAATCGTCGGCTGACCGGTAATTTTCTTCGCCCAACCTGCAAAATTCAGATCAGAACCTTCAAATTCAGCTTCCCAGAAACGCCGTTGCGAACAGTGAAAAATATCAACTCCCGCTTCTTTTAACGGCAACAGCCATTCTTCCATTTCCTCAGGAGTGTGGGCTAATTTTGTTTTATAATCCTGCTGTTTCCATTGGGAAAGACGGATAATAATCGTGAAATCCTCCCCTACCGCTGCCCGGATCGCTTTTACCACATCCACAGCAAATCTGCTTCTTTCTTTCAGTGTTTTTCCGCCGTATTCATCCGTTCTTGTATTGGTAACATCCCAGAAAAACTGATCGATCAGATAACCATGTGCTCCATGAATCTCCAAAACGTCGAATCCGAGATCTTTTGCGGACTTTGCTGAAGCAGCAAACTGGGCAATCGTATCCTGAATATCTTCCATGCTCATCGTGGAGGCTTTTTCCATCTCCACTGAAGGATAATCTGCAGAACTTCGGGTATCTCCTACATGCCAGATCTGAGGTCCCATTTTTCCACCATTGGCATGAACGGCATCGATGACGTTCTTCCAGCCGTTTAATGCTTCTGTTCCATAGAAATCGGGAATATTCTGTATATTTTTAGAGGCAGGTCTGTTGATGACCGTTCCTTCCGAAAGAATCAATCCCACTTCGGCTTCTGCTCTTCTGGCATAATAATCGGCAATAGCCTGGGTAGGAACTCCGTTATCAGACTGTGCTCTGGTCATCGGAGCCATGACAATTCTATTTTTAAGCTGTAAATTCTTATATTGGAAAGGTTTAAATAATGATTCTATACTCATTTTTAAAGGTCTGTTTTATAATTGTTACACAAAGTAACTAATAATAGTTCACATTTGTATCTTTCGATTAAAAAAAGTGGTAACTTTGCAGTAACTTACATTAGTAACATTAAGGTAACGCTTAGAAGTAGTCTGGTTTATATTAATGAAATGCTTATTAAAACCTAACGGGTTTCAGAAACCCGTTAGGTTTGGGGAAAGTTGCGATTTTTATTTTACAGCTAAGGTTAAATAATCAAACAGTATGAAAAAGAACGAATTAATGGCTTACAGCTGTCCTTTGGGGAAAGCAATGGCTGCATTGGGAAGCAAATGGAAACCCATTATTGTATTGGTCATCAAGGACCGGAAACTTCGTTTCGGGGAACTTGCGGTAAGAATTAATGTTATCTCAAGAAAGGTTCTGACAGATCAGTTGCGCGAAATGGAAGCCGACGGACTGGTGATTCGCGAAGAGTTTAAGGAAATTCCGCCACGGGTTGAATATTCGCTGACGGAAAAAGGTCTTGCCCTGTTGCCGATCATGTATCAATTAGAAGAATGGGAAACGAAATATCATGTTTACGATCCTGAAAAAGAGAAGGACTGCAAGACTCTTCTGGAAAGTAAAAAAATGAAAAAGGCTGTTGTTTAATGGTCTTTTTGCTTTTTTAATCCTTCACAATTCATATTTACGAATTAAATTCGGAGCACAAAATCTATCAAGAATATAAAATGTTGTTCAAAAAAACCGCTTCCTAAAAAGAAAGCGGTTTACAATTTATCTAAAATCCTAATTAAAATATCGCAGGATATTTCTGAGGATTTGTTTCATTAAACATAGCGTAGATTTTTTCTACCATATCATCTGAAGAAGGTTTGCTGAAATAATCTCCGTCACTTGCATAGGCAGGCCTGTGGTCATTGGCAGCAATCGTTAACGGGTCAGAATCCAGGAATCTGAATGTTTTTTGTTTTTCCAGAATCTGCTGAAGAATAAACGCTGAAGTTCCGCCCTCCACATCTTCGTCGATGACAACCAGCCTGTTGGTTTTCTTTACTGATTCGGCAATTTCATGGGTTAGATCAAAAGGGATTAATGTCTGAACATCGATAACTTCTGCTGAAATCCCTAATTTTTCCAACTCTTCTGCTGCTTCCATGACAATTCTCCAGGTTGAACCGTAAGTCACTAAAGTTACGTCACTTCCCTCTTTTGTTACTTCAATTTTTCCGACAGGAACAGTGAATTCTCCCAAGTTATCCGGTTGCTTTTCTTTTAACCTGTATCCGTTCAGACATTCAACAATTACCGCAGGATCATCGCTCTGAAGCATCGTGTTGTAGAATCCGGCAGCTTTTGTCAGGTTTCTTGGTACCAATACTAAGATCCCTTTTGAAAGATTGAGAATTCCTGCCATCGGAGAGCCTGAATGCCAGACGCCTTCTAAACGGTGGCCTCTGGTTCTGATGATTACAGGTGCTTTCTGACCGCCTTTAGTTCTGTACTGAACCGTTGCCAGGTCATCACTCATTCCCTGTAAGCAATATAGAATATAGTCCAGGTACTGAATTTCAGCAATCGGTCTCAGCCCTCTCATCGCCATTCCGATTCCCTGACCTAATATGGTAGCTTCACGGATGCCTGTATCGGCAACGCGAATGTCACCATATTTTTCCTGCATCCCCTCGAGTCCCTGGTTCACATCACCGATATTTCCGGCATCTTCACCAAAGACTAAAGTTTCAGGATATTTTTCGAATATTTTGTCGAAGTTATTTCTTACCACAACTCTTCCGTCCACTTCTTCAGAACTGTCGGAGTAGACAGGCTTAATTTCTTTTACATTTTCCGCTTTCCACTGGGATTGAGAATATAAATGAGAAGAATAGTTATCTTTTTCAACCTCAAAAATAGCACTGTATTTCTGCATCAGCTGATTTCTTTCTGCTGAATCTGTTCCCCTGGTGGCCAGTAAAGATTTTCTTACCAGATGGAAAACATCTTTCTTTGCCTTAGAAACCAGTTTATTGAACTGGGTAATATAATTTTCAATCTCTGCATTCTGTCCTTTGAGATTTTCTACCAAAGGCAATACTGATCCGGCTAAATCGGTAATGGTTTTCTGATAATTTTCCCAGGCATTTTTCTGTCCTACTTTTACTGTTTTTTTAGCTTCGTTATCTATTGAATCCAGTTCCTCAGCGGTTGCGATGATCTCTTCCTTACCTTCAATCTCTATTGAATAATTTAAAATCCATTCTCTGAATTTTACCAGGCCGTCAAACTGAGATTCCCAGGCCAAGCGCTCTTCATTTTTATATCTTTCATGAGATCCTGAAGTAGAGTGTCCCTGCGGCTGTGTCACTTCGATTACATGCACTACTACAGGAACGGATTCCATTCTTGCGAACTGCTCTGCTCTCGCATAGGCATCCAACAGTGAAGGATAATCCCAGGCTTTCACCTGAATAATTTCACATCCCTGCATTTCACCTTCTTTTCTCTGGAAACCGCTTAGCATTTCAGCGATATCCGCTTTTGCTCTCTGCTTCATGGTGGGAACAGAAATTCCGTAACCGTCATCCCAGATCGATACGATCATCGGCACCTGAAGCGCGCAGGCTGCATTCAGAGTTTCCCAGAAATGTCCTTCAGCAGTAGAGGCATCTCCGATGGTTCCAAAGGCGATTTCGTTTCCGTTTTTTGAAAATTTTTCAGAACCGTCGAATTGTACGGATTTGTATATTTTTGAAGCTTGTGCCAGTCCTAATAATCTTGGCATTTGCCCTGCCGTAGGGGATATATCGGAAGAAATATTTTTCTGGGCGGTCAGATCTTTCCAGCTTCCGTCTTCATTCAGACTTCTGGTGGCAAAATGTCCGTTCATCTGTCTTCCTGCGGAGGCAGGCTCCCTTTCCACACTGGTATCTGCGTATAACTGTGCAAAAAAACTTTCAACCGTCAACGCATTCACAGATAATGCAAAAGTCTGGTCTCTATAGTATCCTGAACGGAAATCTCCATCCTTAAATACTTTTGCCATTGCTAACTGGGGAAGCTCCTTACCATCCCCAAAAATTCCGAACTTAGCCTTTCCCGTGAGAACTTCTCTTCTGCCCAGGTAAGACATTTCTCGAGAAATCCTCCCTAACTTATAATCTTCAAGTATCTGATTTTTAAAATCTTGAAAGGAAATTTGCTGTGTTTCAATATAGGTTGTCTGCATAGCCAAAAATAAAATTTATAATTCTCGAAGTATTTTGCTAATATACACTTTTTAAATTAATTTTAATTTTTAATAATCTTTTTTAAAAATTTGATAATAAAAGAAATAGTATTTATATTGGAATAAATTTGTAAAGATGGAAAAAAAGTCTTCTCATATTCTTAATGCATCCAGTAATCTGCTGGGATTTTCTTTAGTGATTATCACCTCATTAAAAATCTCCAAGATAAGTCAGAGTACGCATTTGGACGAGTTTGCAGGTGTGGCATGTCTGTTTTTTGCGTTCAGTTGTTTCTGTTCGTTTTTAGCGATACGGGCAAAGAATGAGAGACGTGGAAGCAGGTTTGAGAATATTGCGGATTATTTATTTTTAATCGCTTTATTTTGCATTGTTCTGGCCGTTATAATTGTGACCGTAAAGGTCATTTAATTTAAAATTTCCTTTCAATTACATAATCCAGCATAATCAGTAGAGATTTTTTGGCATTAGAATCCGGAAATTCACTCAGAATATCTTTGGCCTTTTGTTGAAAATCCTTCATCTTGGTCACGGCATAGTCCAGACCACCTGAATTTTTGACAAAGGCGATGAGCTCTTTTACCCGTTTCTGATCGTTGTTGTACCTCTTTATTGTATTAAAATAATATTTTCTATCTTTCTCACCCGCTATTTTCAGGGTATGGATAAGTGGCAGTGTCATTTTCTGCTCTTTGATATCTATTCCTACCGGTTTTCCGATGACATTGGAACTCAGGTAGTCAAAAAGGTCGTCTTTGATCTGAAAAGCCATTCCGGTATAGGTTCCGAAGTCCATCATTTTTTTTGCCAGATGCTCATCTGCATTATTGGATAAAACTCCGATTTCACAGCAGGCTGCAATTAAAGTCGCTGTCTTCTGACGGATGATTTCGTAATAGACGTCTTCCGTAATATCTAATTTCCTTGCTTTCTCCAGCTGAAGAAGCTCACCTTCGGACATTTCACGGATGGTTCTGGAAATCACACCTAATAAATCGTAGTCCTTATGATCTGTAGATAATAAAACCGATTTTGAGAGGAGGTAATCGCCTACTAAAACGGCAATTTTATTTTTCCAAAGGGCATTGATTGAGAAGAAATTACGTCTTTTGAAACTTTCGTCTACCACATCGTCATGAACTAAGGTTGCCGTATGAATCAGCTCGATCATGGAAGCTCCGCGATAGGTTTTTTCGTTGACATCACCTACGAGTTTTGCGCATAGAAATACGAACATGGGACGCATCTGCTTCCCTTTTGTAGTGACGATGAAACGAGTGACTTTATCTAATAAAGGTACTTTACTCTGCATTGATTCATAAAACTTCTGTTCGAAAAGTTTCATTTCCTCATTGATCGGTCGTTTGATTTCTTCTACAGTGTTCGCCACAATCTTCGAATGATGGATAAATAATTATTAATATCACAAAGATAATTTTTTTCAGTCAATTTTAAGGGAAATTAATCTTTGAGTTTATCTTTGGGAATAAAAAACAAACTTTGTTTTGCCCCTCCCAGCGGAGAATGAAATTTTTCTCCTGAGATATAAATCCCTGTTTCATCTGCGGCAATACCCTCAATCTGGCTAACAGACAGCGAACTTCCCAGGTAATAATGCCTCGGAACTTCTTTAAAAAACAAACCGGGTTCAGTTTCATTAAATACATCTAAAAATACTTCTGTTTTCTTTGTATAACCTACCAGATAAAGTTTTTTATTAAAATATGCGGCATCGGTAACGACAAAGCCTGTTTTATACACTTCTGTTTTCCGGGCTTTCTGCTTATCTGAAATTTCAGGATCAATGATATAATGGGTAGTCGATTTCGCGCCCCATTCTTTGGTAAAAAGATGAAGTTTTCCATCCAGGTAGATCATGGCTTCCGCATCGAAATCGGTCTGCATGTACCGGGGAACAAATTCCTTCTGTTCAGGATATTCAAAAGAAATTAATTTAATACTATCACCCTTTAACAGATCATTTTCAAAAGGAACTTTATAAATCTCCAGGTGCTTTCTCGTCCCTCCGTTATTTCCGAAATCCCCGATATAGAAGTTATTTCCGTCATTAGTCAGTGCTTCCCAGTCTGTATTCTTCCCATTTATTTTTATGGTATTGATGACCTCACCGGATTTTTTATCAATTTCAAATAATTCGGGTGTGTTGCCGCTGTCATTGAAGGTATACAGTTTTCCGTTTAGAAGGCTGAGGCCGGATGTTTCTTTCAGTTTTTCATCCAGATCATTTACCTTATATTTTCTGATCTTCAGAAACTCTGTTTTTTGAGCGAATGATTGTGAAAAAATGAAAACGGTTAAAATCAGACAGAGTTTTTTCATTGGGTAAAAATATCGATTTGATGGCAAAATCCCACTGGTTTAGTCCTGGTTTATAAAAATTAGACAGGCTATATTAGCTAGCCTGTCTTAAACGTCAGTTATTTTCTGAGTGACTTTGTTTTTCCTGTCATTCTTTATCCTGTATTCTTTTTGATATTGTCTTACCGTTTTACCTGTTCCATCGTGTCTCCAACCGGGGGAATTAAACAGATAATTGATCCGGTCTGAAAATTTCAGGTCCGGCTGTCTCATATCTTTCCAGATTTTGCGCCACTCATATAAAAGAACGGTATCAGGTCTGTTATCGGGCATCTTTGGATAAATTCCATATTTTACAGGAGTATCGGGATCTTCTTTTTCGAAAGTACCGAAGATCTTATCCCAGATGATCAGGCACATTCCCATATTCCGGTCCAGGTATTTGATGTTGCAGGCGTGATGAACCCGGTGATGGGAAGGCGTTACCAAAATGTATTCCAGAAAGCCCATGGTCTTTACAGTCTGAGTAGGTACCCAAGTACCATAAACCTGGCCGATCGCATAGACAACCATAATATGCCAGGGATTAAATCCTAAAAATGCAAGTGGCGAAAAGTATAGATACCTGTACAGCGGCTGCAGAACCGGACTTCTGAAACCTGTGGTCAGGTTAAAATATTCTGAATTGTGATGGGTAATATGCACCGCCCAAAAAGCCCGGGAATGATGATCTACATAATGTAAAACATAATACGCAAAATCTGTTATTACAAAACAAAGCAGCCAATACCACACAGTGAAATCCCAGGAAACAAGCCTGTGATTATAAAAGAAAAACATCACTCCCATCGCGAAGACCTTCATCACAAGATCAAGCCCGAAGTTCATTAATGCCAGATAAATGCTCGTTGCCACGTCTTTTCCGTTGTATAGTTTAGCTTCTGATACATGGCTGTAAAGCATCTCCGCTAAGATAACGGTGGCGTGAACAGGAATAGACCAGGCGTAGACATTTTCCAAACCGTCTTCGCCCATCAGGAAATCCATCATTGTACATTTGTTTAGTACAAATGTAGGATTTTAAGAATTTCTCAAAAATTTATTCTGATTTTTTTAATGAAATTTTAATCCGCCGTTTTATTGGCTAATTGGCCACAGGCCGCATCAATATCACCTCCACGGCTTTTGCGGATCATTACGGTAATGCCCGCATTTTCAAGCTGGTGGACATAGTTTTCTTCTGCCTGCTTGTTACATTTATCGTATTTTCCGTCTCCGATGGGATTATACTGGATTAAATTCACTTTGGAAGGAACCTGTTTACAGTATTTAATCAATGCCCTGATATCTTCATCGGTATCATTGATGCCTTTCCAGACACAGTATTCAAAAGTAATAACAGATCCCGTTTTCTGGTACCAGTACTGAAGAGATTCCATGATATCCGTTAAAGGAAATTTGTCCGAAAACGGCATAATCTCATTCCGCTTCGATTCTATGGCAGAGTGAAGGGATAAAGCGAGTTTTACACGCAGGTCATCATCGGCCAGCATTCTGATCATCTTGGGAATTCCTGAAGTAGAAACGGTAATTCTTCTTGGTGACATCCCCAAACCTTCCGGCTGGGTAATTTTTCTGATGGCTTCCACTACATTTTTGTAATTCATCATCGGCTCTCCCATTCCCATAAATACAATATTGGAAAGTGGCCTGTCGAAATACATTTTACTCTGGCTGTCGATTAAAGCTACCTGATCCACTATTTCAGCGACTTCAAGATTTCTCATTCGTTTGAGCCTGGCCGTTGCGCAGAATTCGCAGTTCAGTGAGCATCCGACCTGTGAGGAGACACAAGCGGTGGTTCTGGTTTCCGTAGGGATTAATACCGATTCTACTAATAAACCGTCATGAAGTTTCACTCCGTTTTTGATGGTTCCGTCCGTACTTTTCTGAAGCAGATCTACAGAGACCGGATTAATGGTATATTCTTCGGAAATTTTTTCCCGAAGGGTTTTCGAAAGATTCGTCATCTCATCTATCGAATGGAGATTTTTACTCCACAACCAGTCATAAACCTGTTTAGCACGAAACGGTTTTTCTCCCAGAGACTCAAAATAGTCCTGAAGCTGGTTCAGTGATAACGTACGGATATCTTTCATAATTATTTAAAGAGCCAAGTTAAAAGTAAAAATTAAAAAGGTATTAAAGTTTAGTATTATTAACTATTGCAGCGAGAATATTTTTCAATTCTGTACTTTCATTTAATAAAGTTTTAAATTCTTCAGAATCATAACCATCCAATTTTTCTAAAACCCGTAGCCAAAAATTACTTTCTCTGGCTTCCCTTAAAGCAATTTTTACTTTATTTTTAAAATCTGCTTTAGAAGATCCTGCCTGTGATTCTTCGTAATTTGCACCTACCGAGGTGGCAGATTTTCCAAGCTGGAATCTTATTAATTTACTTTCAGGATCATTAGGGAGTCCTCTTAAAAATATAAGACAGTTAACCCCGAATTCACAAGTCCTTCTGAGTAAATCATTTTGTTTCATCCTGACCCTTACTTTTTACTTTTAACCTGGATCTTTTTACTTTATTTTACAAAATTAACATGGCATCTCCGTAAGAGTAGAATTTATACTTTTCTCTTACTGCTTCTTCGTAGGCCTGCATAATGAAATCTCTTCCGGCGAACGCTGCAATCATCATAATTAATGTAGATTTTGGCGTGTGAAAGTTGGTAATCATGGTGTTGGCCACTCCGAAATCGTGAGGCGGATAGATGAATTTATTAGTCCATCCCTGGAACGCTGAAATCTTTTTGTTTGAGGAAACAGAAGTTTCCAGGGCTCTCATTGTAGTGGTCCCTACTGCACAGACTCTTCTGTGGGCATCTACCGCTTTATTGATGATATCAGCATTCTTTTCATCGATGATGATTTCTTCAGACTCCATTTTATGTTTAGAAAGGTCTTCTACTTCAATCGGGTTAAAAGTTCCCAATCCTACGTGAAGCGTAACTTCAGCAAAATCGATTCCTTTGATTTCCAATCTCTTCATCAAATGTCTGGAGAAGTGTAAACCTGCAGTAGGTGCTGCTACAGCACCTTCGATTTTAGCATAGATCGTCTGGTATCTTTCTGCATCTTCAGGCTCAACATCTCTTTTGATATATTTTGGAAGCGGCGTTTCACCCAGTTCCTTTAATTTGGCTCTGAACTCTTCGTAAGAACCATCGAATAAGAATCTTAATGTTCTTCCTCTGGAAGTGGTATTATCGATAACCTCAGCTACCAGAGATTCGTCTTCTGTAAAGAATAATTTGTTACCGATTCTGATTTTTCTGGCAGGATCCACCAGAACATCCCATACACGGGTTTCTTTATCAAGCTCTCTTAACAGGAAAACTTCAATTTTAGCCCCTGTTTTTTCTTTATTTCCGTAAAGACGGGCAGGAAAAACTTTCGTATTGTTAAAGATGAAAAGATCTTTTTCGTCAAAGTAATCTACAACGTCTTTAAATAATTTATGCTCAATGGTTTGGGTTTTACGGTCAAGAACCATTAATCTGGCTTCATCTCTGTGCTCAGCCGGGTGTTCTGCCAATAATTCTGCAGGAAGGTCGAAGTTAAAATCGGATGTCTTCATTTTTTAAATTACGGTTTAAAAATTTATTGAAATTACAAGGTGTAATTTTCGAGGTGCAAATATACGACATTCGGGACCCCTTTGTCAAGTATTATTTGAAATGAAATGAAAAACCGTGCTATTAAGGCTATTTTTAACACAGAAAAAGTTTAGTTTTGAGTTACAAAAAAGAAACTCATGAGTAATATTCAATTGAATCTTTTGTAAATGAAACCAAAGAGAATCCGATGGAAAGAGATTATTTCGAGCTTGAAAAACCTCAGCTGCTGGAGATTAACCTGAACAGCCAGTCTGTCTGGACAAAAGCAGGAAGTATGGTTGGCTACATCGGAAATATTATGTTTGAAAAACAGGGAATGCTTTCCGGAGGATTGGGTAATCTTCTGAAAAAGGCGATCAGCGGTGAGGGTGCCAGGCTGATGAAAGCTGAAGGGACAGGGAAATTGTATGTTGCCGATTCCGGAAAAAAAGTTCGTATTCTGTACCTGAATGACGAATCGGTCTGTGTGAACGGTAATGATGTTTTGGCTCACGAAGAGCGCATTAAGAATGAAATTACAATGTTAAAGAGTGTTGCCGGAGTACTGTCAGGAGGCTTATTTCAGGTTAGGCTTTCCGGAACAGGACATATTGCGATTACCACCCACGGAGATCCTTTGACATTATTGGTGACGCCGGAAAATCCTGTTTTTACAGATCCTAATGCTACAGTGGCATGGTCGGGAAACCTGAGTCCGGAACTAAAGACCAATGTTTCTTTTAGAAGTTTAATCGGCAGGGGAAGCGGCGAAGAATTCCAGATGAAATTTTCCGGGCACGGCTGGGGTACTGATTCAGCCTTATGAAGAGGTGTATACTATTGAAAAATAACAGGTAAAATAATAAGATAAAGCGTGCCTTGGGTTATAAGACACGCTATTTTTTCAATTAAATCTCTTTACCCCCAGTAATCTTAGCACCTTAAACAGATGAAACATGCTAAGTTTACGGACAGATATTTTACAAATAATCTAAAATAACTTTCCAGTCTTCCAGTTTCTTCTCGAAGGGAATGGTATGAAGAGGACTTGTAGACGGCAATACGTGGATAGGGAGTCTAAAGTTCTTTCCCAGCATTTTCTGCAGGTTTTTATACGATTTGCCACCATTGCAAAATATCGCTTTTATATTGGGATATTCTTCTAAAAGTTCTCCGATCTGATTAGCTTCTTCATTCCTGATTTCCGAATCCAGGCTGCCTTTTCTTTCACATGAGTCGATAACATCCCAAACGGCAATATGATTTTTCTGTATGATATGAATTCTCTCAGCGTAGTTATCCGTGAATGTTTCATTAAGTAATTCACAGATAATTTTCCAGAATTTATTTTGGGGATGGGCATAATACTGCTGTTTTTCCAAAGATTTTACGCCGGGAATAGAACCTAAAATCAAGATTTCGGATGATGGGTCGATAATTGGCGGAAATGAAGAGATTCTGTTTTGCATGATTCAAATATTCATTTTGGCTAAAGCCTTCTGAATTTTACAAACAAAAAACGGGCTAAAAGCCCGCTCGTATTGATTAAAGTAAATATTTTTTTTTGCAGATATTCTGCAAGTGAAACCAATTAGAGTGTTTCCTTTAACCAGTCAAAGAATTCTCGCTGCCATACCAATCCGTTCTGAGGATGAAGCACCCAGTGATTTTCGTTAGGAAAATAGACCAGCTTGGATTTTAAGCCTCTGAGTTTCGCAGCCTGAAATGCTTCCTGTCCCTGCTCATAAGGTACACGGAAATCAATTCCGCCCTGAACGATCATAATCGGCTTGTTCCATTTTTCAACAAAATTGCTTGGGTTAAATTCTGTGTATGCTTTCGGAAGGGGCTTTTCCCAGGGAGAGCCTAAGTCCCAGTTGGCAAACCAAAGTTCTTCTGTGGTCAGGTACCAGGATTTCATATCAAATAAGCCATCGTGAGCGATGAACGTTTTGAATCTGTTTTCGTGAATCCCGGCCAGCATGAATACGCTGTAACCACCATAGCTCGCGCCTACTGCTGCAACTCTGTCTCCATCAACATAGGGTAATGTTTTGGCATAGTCTGTGGCTGCAAGATAATCCCTCATCGGCTGTCCGCCCCAGTCTTTGGAAATTTCTTCATTCCATTTTGTTCCCCATCCCGGCATTCCGCGACGGTTAGGAGCCACTACGATATATCCGTTGGCGGCCATCAGTGCAAAGTTCCACCGTACACTGAAGAATTGCGTTAGGGCAGATTGCGGTCCACCCTGGCAGTATACTAAAGTCGGGTATTTTTTATTGGGATCAAAGTTGGGAGGATAATGGAACCATACGCCCATTTCTTTACCGTCCGAAGTTTTCACCATTTTTAATTCTGATTTTCCCTGGCCCAATTTTGCATAAGCATCTTTATTGGCTTCGGTAACCTGCTTCATTTCTCCGTTTTTCACATTTACCGAGAAAAGATCCGTAGCATGGTTAACATCAGTTCTTCCTACGAGGAGAGAATTTTTGGTATCCGCAAATATTTCGTTCACATCAAAATTACCTTTTGTAATCTGCTGAACCTTAGCATTTTTAGGATCTACAGAAAACAGCTGCTTGGTTCCTTTAAAAGCTGCCGTGAAATAAATATTTTTTGAATCTCCGCTCCAGAAAACATCTCCGGAAACACTTTCATCCCAGCCAATGGTAAGATTTGAGGTTTTACCGGATTTCCAGTCTAAGAGCTTGATATCATTTTTGTCTGCTTCATATCCGTCCCTTGCCATACTTTGCCAGATTAATGATTTACCGTCGGGACTGAATTTTGGGTTAACATCGTATCCTTTGTTAGTTTCCGTGAGGTTCTTTGTCGTTCCGGAAGCCAGATCATAGGCAAAAATATCGGTATTGGTACTTGTAGAATATTCTTTACCGCTTTTGGGTTTGGTAACATATAAAAGCTGTGCAGAGTCCGGGCTCCAGATAAAATCTTCAGCACCGCCGAAAGGTCTTTGCGGGGAATCCCAGGTTTTACCTTCCAGTAAGTCTTTTGCAGAATCTACAGCTGCAGAAGTATTCACTACAAAAACATGGTTATATTTTCCTTCATTGAAATAATCCCAATGCCTGTGGTTCAGATCTGTATAGACCTGAGCTGTTGTTTTCGGCGTGTCGGAGTATTTATCTTTACCCATTAGTTTTTCTACCAAAACCTGCTTACTGAAGGCTATTTTTTTGCCGTCCGGAGAAATGACGATGTTGTCTGCCTCCCCGATGGTATAAAATTCTGTCCAGCTTTTCCCACTGTCTTTTGAAAGATAGATTTTATCACCTTCCTGGGCATAAATTCCGTTTTTATCCCACTGAATCAATGTTTTTTTACCGAAATCTATTTTTGTTGACTGATGGTTAAGAACATTTAAAAAGTAGCTTTCATTTTTTGTTTTTTCGGTTTTAAGGTCAACCTGTCCTATTTTGTAGATCAGTGAAGACTGATCCGGGGAAACGGCCTGTACTCCCACTTTTTTCAAAGTCCAAAGGATCTCAGGCGTCATTACTTGTTGTGCATTCATTAAGAGCGGAGCTGCCAAAGCCAGCAGACTGTACTTAAGTTTCATAAATTCCTGTTTAATTCAAAGATTTCCAAAGGTATGCAAATGTGGTTAAAATTCAAATTAATAAAACATTTATCGGACGTTAATTCAGAAGCGGTGATGACTTCAATGTAAAACGATTTAGCAATTCTGATGAGCTATTTTTATCTCAGAGCTTATATTTTGTCGCAAAATTATTTCCGGTATGGTTTTATTAAAGGAGCAAAGAGGGATCAACTGCGTTGATCTGATGAAGCTGTATTTTCAGGCTTCGCCCAACCAATTTAACTTGGCGTTAACTATTTTACAAAATTTTATTTGATCAATGATGAAGTAAAAACCTGTAAGGAGCTGATAAAAATGAAATGATTAAGCAAAGTAACGATGGAACAGAATATGAATAAAATGATGAGAAATCAATAATAAAAATCCCAATCAGAAATATGACCGGGATTTTCTATAGTGATATGAATATAGTGTCTTAATCTCCATCCGAGAACATCGAATTGGCAAAAGAGGTAATAATCGACAGTAAGATACTGAAGATAAAGGCCCACCAGAAACCGCTGACTTCCATACTGTCAATGAAATAATCAGCAATCAGAATGATTAATGCATTAATCACCAATGCGAAAAATCCCAGTGTGATGATGGTTAAAGGCAATCCGAAGATGCTCAAAATCGGCTTGATGGTCAGGTTTAGAAGTCCCAGAACGATAGCAAATATAATGGCTGTAGAGAATCCTTCAAAATGGACTCCCGGCAAAACTTTGGTTAAGAGAAAGGCAACGATGGCCGTTATAAAAAGTCGTATTAATAAGTTCATAGCGGTGGATTTTTTTAAAGTTGATGTTGAGCTTGCAAAAGGCGTTCCAATCGGCATAGCGAGATGAAATAGCAGGATGCTGTTTGGTGAAAAACCTGCCAGTCATGTCATTACAGATTATTCTAATTTTTAAGGCCGGACTGAATCATGTACCGTGAATGTCGGTGAATGAGCTTAAATTTATTGTCACGTAAATTATCAACTCCAGGGTATCACCAGTGCAATGCTCTACAGGATAAAGTTTTGTAGTTGTTACCATATTGAAGAGTGTCACCGTCATTTTAGCCCGGATCGCAGTATTTGTCTGAGCTCATTTCCGGGATTTCGGCAAGCCTCTGGCTTGCCGAAATCCCGGAAATAGCGAGTACGGAGAGCCGGAAAAGCTCCAAATAATCTTAGATAAGGCGTTATTTGATCTTCATCATGGTCACCAGTGACGTTGCGACATGACTTTCGGAGGTTCCGTGGTCATCCACTACATAAATTTCGGTTCTGATAACACTGATTTTTGCGCCTCCTTTTACCACATACGATTTTGAAACCAAGGCATCACCGATGGCGGGTCTTAAATAGTTTACTTTCAGTTCTACGGTGACGACATAACAGTCTTCCGGGTAATGGCTTACCGCAGCGTATCCCGAGGAAACATCCACCAGGGAAGCAATCATGGCTCCGTTGAACATTCCGGCTTTCCTGGTCATCAGTTCCATTTTCGGGATTTTCATGGAAATGAAATCGGTATCGACTTCAAGGAGTTCTGCTTTATAGAATTTTAAGGTCTCGGAGCGGCTGAAGCTGTCGGTGATAAGTTGTTTTTTTTCGGGGGTCATGGATTGTTATTTGAATGGTAAATGTAAATACAAATTGCCCAAATATTCTATACCGGGAGCACAAATTTAAAACCGGAGTTCAAATTGAACCGGCCAGTTGTTGATAATATTAAGAGTAATGTTCGTATTATTTGTGAACAACAAGGACAAAATCCAGGTGAAAAAAAGATTAATTAAGCTCAACCTGAAAATTATCAGAGAGTGATAACACGCCTTCCGTTAAACTTTCAGGATGTGCGGTAAAGCCTTTCAGCTTTGAAGTTTTTCCTTTTAAAACCAGATCTAATAGCTGTTTATCCGACATCTTTTTTCCAAAAATATCGAAAGATATTTTAAAGCCGCAATTTTTAAAATCCGAACACCCGACCGCTGTTTTTCCTTTTATTAAATGATGTTCTTTGCATTTCGGGCATTTCGTTTCCTCCCAGGACTGAAGTTCTTTTTTTGCTGCAGGTTCGCGTTTTTTCTTTTCTTTAACTTCTTCTTTTTCTTCATGCAGGGTGAATACCTTCGCTTTTCCGTCCACTACTTTTTTGGTAAGCTCCGTAACCATCTGGATCAGTTCTTCCTTAAAATGATTGGCTTCATACTCGCCACTTTCGATTTTACGAAGCTTAGATTCCCATTCTCCCGTCAGTTCGGGACTTTTCAGCAATTCGTCTTCAATAGTATCAATCAGCTGAATTCCGGTTTGGGTAGCAATCAGGTTTTTCCTTTTCTTCTCGATGTATTTTCTTTTGAAAAGTGTTTCGATAATGTTGGCCCGGGTGGAAGGTCTTCCGATTCCGTTATTTTTCAGGAGCTCCCGGAGTTCTTCGTCTTCCACCTGCTTTCCGGCAGTTTCCATGGCTCTCAGAAGAGTTGCTTCCGTATAAGGTTTCGGAGGGGACGTTTTTCCCTGGTGAATCATCGGATCATGAGGTCCGGTCTCCCCGACTGTAAACTCAGGAATCGTCTGTTCTTCTTCTTTATCTTTTTCTTTATCCGTGGGTTCTTCTTTGGTATCTTTTGCATACACGGCTCTCCAGCCGGGCTCAAGAACCTGCCGCCCGCTCGTTTTAAACGGAATGGTTCCTACCTGCCCTTCCACCAGGGTATTTGAAATTTTACATTCGGGATAGAATACAGCAATAAACCGTTTCGCAACCAGATCGTAAACCAGTTTCTCTTCCCTGCTCAGGTTTTGGGATGGCGGAACTTCGGTCGGAATAATGGCATGGTGATCCGTGACTTTCGCATCATCAAAAACAGCTTTCGACTTTGGAATCGGTGCTTCCAGTAAAGGTGCAACCAGCTCCTGGTAGAAATACATTTTCCGGAGGATACCTTCTATTTTAGGATATAAGCTGTCCGATAGATAAGTGGTATCAACACGCGGATAGGTGACGTGTTTCTTTTCGTAAAGACTCTGAATATACTTTAAGGTATTTTCTGCAGAATATCCGTATTTTTTATTGGCTTCTACCTGAAGACCCGTCAGATCGAAGAGTCTAGGATTTTTTTCTTTTCCTTCTTTGATTTCAAATGAAACAATCTCAAAGGGATTAACTTTAAGATATTCCAGGCCTTTTTCCGCACGCTCTACAGTTTTCAGACGGTCGATGGCCGCGTTAAAGATAACGTCACGGTATTTGGTTTTGAGTTCCCAATATTCTTCTGTGGTAAAGGCATCGATCTCTTTTTGTCGCTGCACCAGCATGGCCAGCGTGGGCGTCTGTACTCTTCCGATGGAAAGAACGGCTTTATTCCCCCCGAATTTTTTTGTAAAAAGCCGGGTGGCGTTAATTCCCAACAGCCAGTCTCCAATTGCTCTTGCATTTCCCGCGAGATAAAGATTTTTATAATCCTCGGAGGGTTTTAAATTGGCAAAACCTTCTTTAATCGCCTCTTCGGTAAGGGATGAAATCCACAGACGCTGTATAGGTTTGTTACATTTAGCTTTCTGCAGAACCCACCGTTGAATCAGTTCTCCTTCCTGCCCGGCATCCCCGCAGTTGATGACCTCATCGCATTCTCCGACTAATCTTTCGATCACTTTAAACTGATTTTCAACGCCTTTATTGGGAATTAATTTGATCCCAAAATTATTCGGAATGATCGGCAGTAAAAAAAGATTCCAGGATTTGTATTGCGGCCCGTAATCGTGAGGTTCTTTCAGCGTACAAAGATGTCCGAACGTCCACGTCACACAGTAGCCGTTCCCTTCCATATAGCCCTGTTTAGGCATGGTAGCGCCTAATACTTTAGCAATATCTCTGGCAACACTGGGTTTCTCGGCAATACAAAGTTTCATGAATTTCGGAATTATTGAAAGGGTTGCAAAAATCGGGAATTTTTTTGACTTTCGCTAATTTAGTTGAAGGTTATCCCTTGATGATTAAAACAGAGTAGGATCCAAAATTATAAAGAAAATTTATTTATTTTTTATTCAAATGTCTGTCAATCGCTGTAAAAACTATATGTTTTCTTTTTCTAATCTGATTCATGAAATGATCTTCTTCAAATATTACACAGCATCTTTTTACATAAGAATAATAATTCGATTCCTTTTTATTATTTGCAGAATAATGTGAAAATTCATAGAAACCTCTTTCATTTTTAACTAAAGAATATCTTTTCCTCGTTTGTTTCTTAAGCTCTGTACTTTCAGAATCATTGATTTTTAAAGGCTTATTATAAAGCTTTTTAATCTGATTGATATAAACTGCCTTTTTAGCTTCAGGATTCTTGTCTAATAAAGTCCTAGCTCTTTTACATCTTCTTTTGGTTACAGAAATGATCTTTCTATAATAACTAGACAGATTAGCTGATTTGATTACCGTTTTATATCCCCTAAATTCAAAGCCTAAATATAATAGTGGAGTTTCTATTTCTTTTTGAGTCAATTTATTTATTTTAAAGCATGCTAATCTCTTATCATTATGTTTGGGGGAATAAATAACATTTCTAAAAATAAATTTCTCTGTCTTATTTTTACTTATTTCAACTTTGCTTTCCTCAACTAAATCATAAATGTATTTCTCAATATATTCAGTTTGATTAGGCTTGCAAATTACGACAATATCATCGGAATACCTTTTATAGTAAGCTCCCATTTCTTGTACAAGATTAGTAACTATTTTTAAGTCAAAATCATATAAATATATATTAGCAAGAAGAGCACTTATAGGAAGACCTTGTGGAATTCCAACGCTAATTTTATCTCTAGTAAAAGGATTACTATATATTCTTAACTTTCCTGCCTTAATTGTTTTTCGAAATTCTTCATTACTTTCAAAAAAACATTTAAACCCTTTTTCTTTTCTAATTTTAGCAAGTTTCGCTTCATCAAAACCTAATCTTCGCCCTTTCCTATTTTCTTTTTGAAGTCTTAAATCGTCAAGAAGTACATAGCGAAATTTTGTACATGCTTTAAAAACATTATAATGATCTTTTGGCAGTTCATCTACATTTAAAAGCCATTTCCATTTTTGCTTTAAAAACTGATGATTTAAACTTGGAAAAAAACTCTTTAAATCGAAAGTTAAAACACAAACCTCTTGATCATTTCCTCTTTTTTTAATCTCATCAAAAGCTTCTTTCGCAAAATGAATAGTACTTTTCCCCCTTTCATCCTCTTCGGAAATAGCAATTTTACGATAGGCATTTACACAAGAATTTAATAACGGATTTTCTTTTAGTTTTTGTTCATACAAATTATCTAAAAGAAATTTATAATATCCGTAGACAAGAGCATCCATATGACTTGCATAGTGTAATGGGCGAAGCTTATGTGTTTTTTCTGCTTGGTTAGTATCTTTATGAAAATGAGAATGTCTCCTTTTGTTATGCTTATGTCTTTCAGCATCCCCCTTTTTATATTTTCTATCTTTTAAAACAGTATGTATAAGAGGATAAAAAGCATATTTTGCTACATAACTTTTATTTGTAATATTATGAGAGTATCTTTTCCAATCTTCTCCTATTTTAAGAGAAGGTGAAAGATGTAAATAGCCTTTTTCTTTTATCCAATCTGGTCTTTTATTCATAAAAAAGCTTGTAAAAAGTCAATATCGTTTTATAATTACATACGCTTTCGCAAGATAAGTACCCAGTTACTGAGTCATCAATATTTCCGTAATTAATAGAAATAGCTTTAGAGCTTATTCAGCTTATCGTGAAGAACTGTGTATATATAATTAAACCCCGTCAAGATGATGACAGATAAATTAATAAAATCAATTAGGTATTTGGAACCTACTATAATTATCACTAAATTTGTGGCTATTATCCTATTGTCGTACTTCAACCTTCAAAATTGGGAAGAAGTATTCGAATCTTTAAACCTCATAACCCATTTGTTATAAGTAAGTTTTTAGTAAAAACCTATTATCTTAATCTAGTTGTAATTACACTCCTTTTTACAAGCATCCAAAAATACATATTTATTATTATATTTGCCAGATAACCGCGAAAATAAATTAAATTATGGGAAATATTTCCATCGGTGATTTTGTCTGTCTTAAAAATCATCCTTATACTTACGATAATAATTTTATAAAAATATCAGCTAATGCTGATATGATTCCACCTATCATGGTGATTTCAGAAATATTAAATAAAGATGAATATGATACTGTAACTGGCAAACTTTTTGAAAAGCAATTTAAGTGTATTTATTATTCACATAAAGATGGAAAATATCAAGATAAATGGATTAAAGAAAGTCAAATAAAATTATTAAAACCAATAAAATCATATTTGAATTTATATGAATTTAATTCTATTGAAAATTATGATTTAGAATTTCTTAAAGATAAATATATAAATGAACTTGTTTGTCTAAAAAACGTAGATTTTGAGTTAAATAAAAAGAAGGTATTTATTGACAGTTCAAATGGAAAACGTACTGAAAAAGAAAATAATCACCTTGACTTTTTACCTCCTGTAATGACGATTGTAGATATTGTAAAAAATAAAGAGGAAAAAAAATTCTCTTCTCGAAACGCTCAACTAGAGAAAGCTTGTTCTAAATACCTATTCAAATGCAAATGGTACAACCACAAAACAACAACATATTCTGAAGAATTTATCCCATCAAACATTTTAGGCCTAATTATAAATCAAAACATTTATATTGATTTTTTTAAATCTTTCTTAAATGATAGGTTTGTACTAATATTACAAAGAAACAATAATATCTCAATTGCAGCCAAAACTTTAGCCAATCCAAAGGAGATAATATTTAATCATTATTATTATAAATTAAACTACTTTGATTACCTTCAACAAAAGATTTCTTCAATATCGTTAAGCGATATAAGATCTGAAAATTCAAATTTGCATTTTAATACTATTAATCTCATTCCTAAAAAATCAGTTTTTGGAAATAACTATCCAAGCTACGGTTTAACATTTAAACAAATTACGGAAGATATTTTCGCAAATGGCAATTACTTTTTAATAACTTATAAAGATAAATTAGATAGAATGACTAAAAGAATAATCAAAGTTATTTCTAGAGATTATCATACAAATGACCTTGAAAATGAAGACTATGTTTTTATTGTGGCAAATTGCTTTTTAAGAGATGGGAATATTAGACATTTCAATTTAAAGCAAATTACAGAAGTTACTGAGATTCAAAAAGGAGCTAGTTTACTCGAATAAAATGAAAATATTAATAATGAGGCCGTCTCACAACTCGTGAAAACGGCCTTTTTTATGAAATTTTCCTGTATCCCTATACGAGCAGGGTTTTCGTTTAAACAATTCTCAACCCACATCGTTTAGTTGTGATACACCTTCCAATATGTTAACGAAAACCAGTTCATTATTTCTCATTCACTTCAGCAATCGCCTCCTTAATTCCGCCGCCTGCTACTTCAAAGAAAGACGGGCCTGCCAGCAGATATACTTTTTCTAACTTTTTGGTAGTGGATAGTTTGTGTTCTTTTAGATAGGTTTCAACACGGTTGGCCAGAACGATCCCTTTCACGACATTTCCGGCGATCAGGGCTGTTGGAGAATCGATTCCTGCATCTTTCAGGTCGCTGGCAAAGGCAAAATTGGTAACGCCCAATCTCATAGCTTCCCGGGCTGCCACTTCTCCTACGGAAGCCATCAGTTCGGGCGTGAATGTATTGCGGTCGCCCAAGCCGATCAGCAGAAGTTTTTTGGCTGACATAGAACCTGCCGGAGGCGTAATTAAAATCGTTTCCAATGCGTGTCCCTGAAACTGACCTGACTGTCTGATCTTGGTGAATTCTCCCTTCAGTGCTTCGTCTAAATGAACCAATCCGTTCAGTTTGGCCGGTAATGCCTGGGCACTGTGGATGTCGTTTTCCGTATATTCGAAGACACAGGCTACCTGTAATTGAGCATCTGCTGAAGACGGTCCCTGAACGAGTCCGATCATTGAAATTCCGTCAACGGTGCCCCAGTTCTTTGATGTTCCGACGGCTGTGGATTTCGGAGATGAGTTGGCTGCAGCTGCTTGTGCGAAAGTCAGGGCTGAAAATGCCAGTGCGGCGATAAGTAGTGATTTTTTTAAGCTGTTTTTTAGTGTATTTTTCATTTTGTTAAGTTTATTGTTGTCGGGTGTCGGGTGTCGGGTGTCGGGTGTCGGGTGTCGGGTGTCGGGTGTCGGGTGTCGGGTGTCGGGTGTTTTATCAAAGGTAGTTTTTGTGTGAAAATTTCACATTGATGTGGGATAAGGAAATGGATATATTTTGTATTTATTCAATTATCTCATTTTCACACTTTTCGGCCACCGACAGATGTTGGTCTCTTTCCGGATAATAGAAAACCGTATACTAATTAATCAAATATTTATATCATAAACCATTTTCGTTTTTTATACAAAAAGACCCGGACTAAAAAATCCGGGTCTTCAAACCACACTATATTTCACTCCTACAGGAGCATCTGTTTAATTTTTTCTGTTACATTGACATCGGTACTTCCATTAACAGAATTTCAGTTCCTTCCGCTGTTGCTTTTATAGTCAGATCGGTAATATCCCAAACGCCGAAGCCATCTCTTTTTTCTAATGGCTGACCTTCAATTTCTGCGCTTCCTTTTAAAATAAAAGCATACACTCCGTTTCCTTTTTTCTTCAGCTGATAATCGGTTTCGATTTGATTTTCAAAGTTTCCCAAGTGAAACCAGGCATCCTGATGAATCCAGACTCCTTCATCATCAGCATTCGGAGAAAGAATTTGCTGAAACGTATTTTGACTTTTTGTTTTTTCTAATGTGATCTGGTCGTATCTCGGCGTAACATTTCTTTTATTAGGATACACCCAGATCTGAAGGAATTTAACCGGGCGGTCTGTATTTTTATTGAATTCGCTGTGCATAATTCCGGTTCCGGCACTCATCACCTGGATATCTCCGCTTCTGATCACTGCAGAATTCCCCATACTGTCTTTATGTTCCAGATCACCTTCCAGAGGAATGCTGATGATTTCCATATTGTCGTGAGGATGGGTTCCGAAGCCTCTTCCTGCTTCTACTTTATCGTCATTAAGAACTCTCAGTACTCCGAAATGCATTCTTTCCGGGTTATGATAATTGGCAAAACTGAAGGTATGGTTACTCACCAGCCATCCGTGGTCTGCCTTTCCTCTTGAATCTGCTTTATGAATTACAGAATTATCTTTAATTTTTGACTCAGGGTTGGGTAAATGATTGTATCCGATGGGCTCAAGCGGCTCAATTTCGTCAATCTCATTTTTCATGGTATTTCCAAGTGAAGCAGATGCTACAAACATTCCTGTTCCCAATAATCCTTTCTTTAAAAAATCCTTTCTGTCCATATCTGTTGTTATTTATTTGATTTCGATAAGGCAAATGTAGGGAGAGAAAATATGTTGTGCATTTAACTAGTTTAATAAATCGCTTTTGAAATATTTTTGGTTCTATTTTTTTGTTGGAATAAGAAAGGGCTATAAAAAAGTTTTCTTATAAAATTTGAGTTTTCGGGTATTCTGATAAATTAAAATTTATAAGACCTTTTTTTGGAATAAAAACAAAGGATCGGTAATCTGTAAATATAACCATCCTGCCAAAAATTTCAAGTATTTACCAACTTGTCAGTAATTGGAATTTTTTGTATGATTTATTAATTGAAAATCATTTATCCTTTGAAGCCAATCGCTTTCTGATGGTACTCACAAATTCTTTTGAAACCCCAAGATAAGAGGCAATATAATACTGTGGAACTCTCTGTGGAATCGTGGGATATACTTTCACAAATTCTAAATAACGGTCCGACGCACTTTTTGATATGGTATTCACCAGGCGGTTCTGAAGTGTTGATAAATTTCGCTGAACCAACATTCTGAAAACCCTTTCGAATTTCGGATATTGTTTTAACAATCTTTCTTTTGATTCCGGATTCAACATGTAAATTTCTGAGTCTTCAAGGGTTTCAATATAGAGATTTGAAGGCTTCTGTTCCTGAAATGAGGCAATATCACTCGTCCACCAGTCTTCAATAGCAAATAAAATCGTCACTTCGAAACCGTTATCATCCAGGTAGTAGACTCTCACACAGCCTTTCTGGATATAGCCTTCAAACTGACATACCTCTCCTTCTCTTAATAAAACCGTTTTCTTGGGAATCGTTTGACAGGTGAGCAGATCGGTGAAAAATTTTTCTTCTTCCTGACTAAGATTAATGAATCGTGTGACGTTTTTAATGATATTTTCGAACATAAATTAAGTTTACGGCTGCAAATTAGGAAAAAGTGCGTAAACTTCATTCTTTAAAAGTCCGCTTCCCCCGCCGTAATGGTCTATGACCTTCACTTCCTGATCTGAATTTTCACAAAAAACCTTAATATCTTTTTCAAACTGTTCCTCCAGTCCCGAACTCAGCAGAACAATGTCCGTTTTATTTTCCCGGATATAGTCATAGCACAGTGTTTCGTCACTTTGTATTTCAGCTTTCCAGCCTTCTGTGTTTTCGATGATTCTTTTTAAGGTGTCCAGTATTTCCTGGTTTTTCCCGATCACGAGAAATTGTAGTGTTTTCATTGTATATTTTTATTTTTAAAGGTACTGGTTATCTGTTAATGGTTAATAGTTTGGGTTATAATTCAAGTTTCACCTCTGGTTAAATTGATGCTGTACAGAATAATTTTTCTTCAGACTTTCCCATCAGAAAAATTGAATACATTTATTTCACTTTCACCAATAAGATCAACGGCCCTACAAATGTTTATTCCCGGTAATTTTTAATTCATTTAAATCCAACTGAGATTCAGCTCTTCTGATTTCGTCATCACTGAAATGTTTTTCTCTTTTTATTTTAAACAATTCTTTACGCTGCATTGCAAAAATATCGAGCATGATCGTATGATATTCTTTGAGGTCATTCTGCCTGTTGGTGCACATTTCCAGAGAATTCAGATGACCTTCCTGAACAGAGATGTCATTCTCAATGGTATTTTTGAAATTCTCAACCAGGCTGTTATTATTCAGACTGGATTCATATTTTTCATTCAGTCTGTTTACTGCCAGGTTATCCAATCTGATCTGAATGGCAGCCTGCTGCTCGTGGGATGGTAAAATCGGATCTATTTCTCCGATTTTCGTTAATTTAATGATCAGTGGAAGAGTAAGCCCCTGAAAAACCAGGGTTACAAAAATAACGACAAACGTAATGAAAATGATTAAATTTCTCATGGGAAATTCTGCCTGATCGTTCATCATCACCGGAATAGATAATGCTGTGGCCAGGGAAACGACTCCACGCATTCCTGCCCAACCGATGATCAACGGGTTTTTCCATCCCGGGCTTGGATCTTTCCGGATCTTCTTGCTCAGCCATCTTGGAATGTGAGCCACCGGATAAATCCACAACAGACGGACCACAATTACAATTGCACTTATGATCAGGCCATATTTAATCCCGTCCGTCAGGGAAGTTTCTCCCAATCCGCTGATAATATCAGGAAGTTCCAGTCCTATCAGCACAAAAACCAATGCATTCATCACAAAAATCAGGGTATTCCAGACTCCGGTCATATTAATTCTAGTCGTTCCGGTCTTAAAGATCTCATGCGAACGGAAAGACATGAATAATCCACCGCTTACCACTGCCATGACTCCCGAGAAGTGAAAATGTTCCGCGCTTAAAAATAAAATATAAGGGGTCATGACTGTCAGTGCAGCATCTATCGCCGGTGTAGTCGGCAAAAACCGGTGTATGGCATAAAAAATATGAGCGCCCGCGATCCCTACAACCACGCCCATTCCAGCCACCAGAAAAAACTGCCCGGTCGCTTCCTGCATCGAAAACATCCCGGTCATTACTGCTGCCAGTGCAAATCTGAAAACAATTAATGATGATGCATCGTTAATTAAACTTTCACCTTCCAGCATGGCGATCGTTCTTTTTGGTACTTTCAATCCTTTTAAAACTGTTGTTGCGGCTACGGCATCCGGCGGTGAGACAATACCTCCCAACAGAAATCCTAGAGCCAGGGTAAATCCCGGAATTAAGGCCTGTGATGCAAAAGCTACGACTAAAGAAGTGAGAAAAACCAATCCGAAAGCCAGTAATCCGATTGTTCTTTTCCATTTCCAGAAATCATTCCACGACGTATACCATGCTGCTTCATACAAAAGGGGCGGCAAAAAAATCAGAAAAATAATTTCCGGATCCAGTTTTAATACCGGAACTCCCGGAATGAGACTGATCCCCAAGCCTGCCAGTACCAAAAAAATGGGATAGGCAATTTTGATGCGTTGTGCAAGCATCACCAGCAGCATGACGATGAGTAAAAGGCCCAGTATTAAAAGTAGTTGTTCGTGCATAATTTTTTTATTTATACTTCTTTTGCCTAGAAGACAAAGTTTCCTCTAATGTATAGATTATTTAAGTTTTGGCTGAAGCCAATTGATTTTTAAATTTTTATTTAAACGGGCTGAAGCCCGTTCCTATTGAATACAACATTGCGTTTATTTGTGAAAATATTTGTCGTACCCCAAAAAAGTGGAAATTTTTTAACGGATTAATCTTAATTTTCTTAACCTTCAGTTTCCTGTGTCGGTTTATAATTATAGAATTTTAAGTTTTGGCTGAAGCCAATTGATTTTCAAATTTTTAGTTAAACGGGCTGAAGCCCGTTTCTATTGAATACAACATTGCGTTTACTTATGAAAATATTTGTCGCTTTTGTATTTAAGAAATCTATTTAAAAATCAATGTATTGGCCAGCTCCATTTCCTCCTGGTTAATAGAATGTCCGAAGTTGGCATATACTTTTTCGGTAACGTCAGCATTCATTTCTTTTAATATATTGGCTGTCGCATATACTCTTTCTACCGGAACGTGGAAATCGGGATTGCTGGTTCCAAGAAAAATCGGGGTCCGGGCAAAATCTCCTGAATAATTTTCGCGATTGATCTTATCTCCGATAACGCCGCCTATGATGGCTGCAGCTCCTCCAAACTTCTGAGCATTTCTCGCTAAAAACTCCAGTGTAAGACAGGCTCCCTGCGAAAATCCGAAAAAATAAATATTTTCATATTTAATTCCTGCATCTAAAGCACTTTTCACTGTTTTTCCAATCGTTTCAATAGCTGACGACAGCCACGGTTCATTTTGTTCGACAGGAGCTATAAATGAAAGCGGGTACCAGCTTCCGTTGGTTGCCTGAGGCGCTAATAAGGCATAATCTTCAACATTTAAATGCTGCGAGAGGCTTAAAATATCCTGTGCGCTTCCTCCTCTTCCATGAATCATTATTAAAGCTTTTTCGGCTTGTTCCAAAGGTTTCCCTGTTGTTTTAATATCTAAAATATGGCTCATTTTATCTGTATTTTTCTGTTGGATAATTAAATTTAGGAAGAACATCATTCAGATGTATTCTTTTTTCTTCAAACTGTTCAGGCAGGCTTAAATGCTCTCCTAACGAAGCGAATTCCTCGTCGGCGTCGAATCCTGGTCCGGAAGTGGCAATTTCAAATAAGACACCTCCCGGTTCTTTAAAATATATGGAAGTGAAATATTTACGGTCCTTCACTTCGGTATGTTCTAATCCGAATCTGTTTAATTTTTCAATCATTTCAAGCTGTGACTGCGCGTCCGGCGTTGCAAAAGCAACATGGTGAACGGTTCCTCTTCCTGCCAGACCTTTCAAAGCATTGGGAGTGCACACCAGATCCACATACTTTCCGGGAGCGTTACCGGTTCCGAATCTGAAACGGTCTGAGCTTTCGGCGATGATCTGATGATCCATTTGGGTGTTAAGCAAAGCCGCTGTTCTTTCATATGCGTCCAGCCAGATTTCCACGTGGTGAATTCCTTTGACCGCAAAGTCTTTCGGAATAAATTTGTTATCGTAGCCTTTTCTGTCATCTTTATCATTAAAAACCAATTCCAGTCCTAATCCGTCGAAATCTTCAAGGTAGATGAAAACTTCACCGGAAAACCTCTGCTGAGGCTGTTTGAAGGGAATATTAAACTGGTTCAGCCGGTTCAGCCAATAGTCCAGCGCATCTATCGAAACTGAAAATGCTGTTGTGTTCAGCATTCCTTTGCCATGCCTGCCGTTTAACAGGTTTTTGCCGTACGGAAAAGTACTCATGATCGTCCCGGGCGTTCCGAATTCGTCTCCGAAATAAAAGTGATAGACTTCAGAATAATCAAAATTAACGGTTCTTTTTACCAGCCGAAGCCCTAAAACTCCGGTATAAAAGTCTATATTTTCCTGTGCATCGCCTGTGATGGCTGTGACATGGTGAAGTCCTGTGATAAGTGACATAGTTTGTTGGTTTTTGGTTGATTGCTGTTGGTTAATAGATTTTAATGTAAGGGTGATTTGTTATCTGATTATTCCTGTTCTTTCAGCCAAACGTCATTATATTCTTCGGGATTGCGTTTGAACTGTGCATGAACGTATGGACATAACGGAACGATTCTTAAATCATTTTCTCTGGCATAAGAAACCAGTTTGTCGAGTAATAATTTGGCGAAACCTTTTCCGGCATATTCTTCATTCACTTCCGTATGATAGACGGTTAATTTATGTCCGATCACCGAGATATCCATTTTTCCTGCTTTATGATCATCTGAAAAAAGCTGAACTTCTCCTCTTACGTTTCCTAAAACTACTTGTGTCGTTTCCATATTGCTTATTGTTTATTGTTTATTGTTTATTGTTTATTGTTTATTGTTTATTGTTTATTGTTTATTGTTTATTGTTTATTGCTAAGATATACCGTTTGTGAAAACTGATGAATGATCTATGATAATTTCGGTAATACACCTTCTATTTTTTCACGTAATGCTTCATGTTGTTTCGGAAGTTTTAGGTTGCGCCCCAATTCGTTTAAAGGTTCATCTACGGTGAATCCGGGATTGTCTGTAGCAATTTCGAACAGCACACCGCCCGGCTCACGGAAATATAATGAATAGAAATAATCTCTGTCGATTTTTGGCGTAATGTTTAACCCTTCTGACATTACTTTTTCACGAAATTCCATTAGTACATTATCATCTTTCACCCGGAATGCCACATGGTGATTCGTTCCTGCTGCATTTCTTCCTGCCGGAATTTTATCATTTTCAATAATATCCACAAGGTTTGCTGTTTCAATGGCATCTGTTGCCAAACGGTATCTTCCTCCTTCCTGTTTTTGTAAATCATATCCAAAAATATCCGTTAATACTTTAATGGTCGGATCTGCTTTTTTAAGAGTCAGGGTAATATTATGAAATCCTTTTAATGCATTTTCATCTTTAATTTCATCCGTTGTCCAGACTTTTCTGTCATCAGGAGCTGATGATTCTATAAACTGCAGCTGTAAACCGTCCGGATCTTTAAACGCGATTAATTTTTCACCAAAAATCTCTCCTTCCTCAACTTGTATATTAAACTGTTGCAGTCTGTTTTTCCAGAAACCCAGACTTCCTTTTGGAACCGAATATCCGATATGCGTAGCCAGTCCGTTTCCGTTTGTCCCTCTTCCGATTCCTTCCCAGGGAAAGAAAGTAAGAATTGTTCCCGGTGTACCTTCTTCATTTCCGAAATAAAAATGATAGGTTCCCGGATCATCAAAGTTCACGGTTTTCTTCACAAGCCTCACGCCTAAAACCTGAGTATAAAAGTCTAAATTTCTTTTGGCATTATCTGCAATTGCGGTGATATGGTGCAGTCCTAAAATTCTATTTTCCATTTTCTGTTTGTTTAATTTTGATATGACAAATGTAGGCTGATAAAAAAACCTGTACATTTAACTAGTTTAATAAATACACAAAACCTGATTCCCGGATAAAAAAGAAAAGCCCTTTTAAATCCAGGATTTAAAAGGGCTGACTTTAATCAATATATTTATAACTGAGCCAGATCACTTACCGTGAGCTGAACATCTCCTTGTTTTAACATGGTTCCGTTACCTACTTTCATGGCGTCTAACCTGAATGTTGTATAGTAGATGTTCGGTACTTTAAACCATAAATAAACACTGGAATCGGTTCCGACATATTGTCCTGCTGTAATGGCAGTGCTTCTGTTGATATGGGTTTTTGTCTTTGATATGGCATTGGAAGGACGATAACAATATCCTGTCCAGATAATATCAATAATCTCACCTGACTGATAGGAATATCCCGAAGCATGTAAATAATACATTGCGGTATGCGTATCGACTTTATAGGGAAGCTTTATATGATACAGATGGGTACTGCTGTTTTTAGTCATCAGGTGTTTTAAAATTCCTGTTCTTACGCTTCCTACTTCATCAGACCCGGCAAAATCCGGATTATCCAAATGCACATAGCTGTCGAGCATATCTTCAAACTGCTTTTCCGTAGGCCTTTTCCCGGCCTTGAAAAATGTTTTCAGCTCTGAAATTATTCTTTTAGGCATGACTTACTCTTTTTTTAAGGTCTTGAATTTCCTTATTCTGAGAAATCAGATACAGAGTGAGTTCTTCAATTTTCTGAAGAAGTTTAATCTGGAAGTTCCCGATTTCCACTCCGTTCTCCGTCATTTCTTTGGCGGAAGGAATTTCAGGAAGATGGTTTTTTTCGGAAATGAACTTTTCAACCTCCTGAATCGGTTTTAAATCATAGTCTGATGCGAAAACGAAATCGGCGGTCGGGGTATTGGACACTACAAAATTCTTAGCTTCTACTTTTCCCTGGAAAGCGGCATTACCATTTGGAGTAAATCTTGCAATTTCATTCTGATTGATCCTAAGTGCCATTGCTTCTATCGGCATACTTCCGCTTCTTATAATTCCTAAATCTGCGGTATCATTATACCAAGTAAATCGCAACATTGAATTCATTGTATTAACGGTGTTCGCCGATTCAACGAACTTTATTGTTTTGGGTTCACCTCCAAAATGGACATCCAGCTTCGATTCAGGTACTGTAACTCCTATTCCCACATTTCCTCCTTTGGGATTTAATGCCAGGTCATAAAATGTAGTCGTATTGTTAAAATCCTGAGGTTGAATCCATCCGTAAGAAGGACCAATATTCATTCCGAAATCCATAACTTCTCCATACCCTTCGTCACTGGACTGTAGCCTTAATAAAGCATTAGAATTCTTACCATTTGTAGGTCCGCCTTCATCATAACTTTGTGCAGCACTGATGGTTAATGGTTGAGTTGAATTTGAAAGGCCTCCAATACTTACATTTCCGTTGGGAGCAATATTCATTTGCGTCCCCCCGTTGGTTACAAAATTGATGCCTCCGGAGACCGTGTTATTATTCAGTCTGTTATTAATAATATTCAGGTCGTTATAAGAACCATACATAAATCCGTTTGCTGAATATCCTGAGTTGAGTTCCAAGTCAGCAGTATTATGATATTTTAACCGGATTTTGTTACTTCCACCTGCTGCGTCACCCCTGTCAAAAAATGCTGAGATATAATTAATGTTCCCTAAAGGCAGTGCTTCCCGTACATGCAGTTTTGCTTCCGGAGAAGCAGTACCTACTCCTAGTTTAGCATCTTTAGTAACTTTTAAGCCAACTTTAGCTGAATCTGGTGAAAAAGTATCTCCTACAAGTAAGTTCCAATCATGGGTCATCGGCTGTAATCCGATGGATGATGGGTCGTTTCCTTTATTATTAAGAACATTCCACGCATTGTTCGTATTGATAGACCGTACTTTGATCACAACTGACATAGTTCCATCTGCTACACCCAATACTCTCGTTGCTCTGATACGAAACCTTCGGGAGGAACCATTGACGTCAATTGTAAAACCATTGGCATTTGGATCTGCTACATAGTTGTTTTTATTAATGGTCCCACATTCTCTCCATATATTCGGATTTGAGTGTGAAACTGCAGCAAGGTGAGTCGCCGCTGAGGCAATACCTCCTCTGGTATAAGCTATCGAAATTTCATAAAGTCCGCCTGCATAAGCCATTTCCGGAAAAACTTCTAAAAACTCTACATAATCTCCTACCTGATAGTTTGGCGGAAAATTAAGATAAGTTGTATATTCAGAGGTCTGCAGATTCTTAATAGCCGAATCATCTAAGTGAGCATAACTATCTAAAAGATCCTCAAACTGCTTTTCTGTAGGCCTTTTATTGGCTTTAAAATATTCTTTTAATTGTGTGATGGGTGTTTTTGCCATAATTTTATTTTTAATTTCATTTATACGTTCGGTCTCACGACAAACGTCTGTTCGATGATCATTCCGTCGGTTCCGTCGGTGGAAATTCCTCCGATCTGGGCTGATGAATTAGGGTTATACAGGGTAATGATGCGGTCTTCTTTACTGAACATTCCTGAGGTATTTTCAGTAACGACTTTAAAATGATGGTAGACAGGATTTCCTTCTGCATCTTTCACAGTAAGAGGATCCAGGCCTATTTTCTGTAGTCTTAGGAACATTGTTCCGTCGGTAATATCAAAAATATCTTTTGCCACCCAGCTTTCGGTGTTTGTTAGCAGATCATTTTCAAATAAATACAGCTGTACTTTGGAGGCATTGGACGGAAGGACATTCATTCGGGCCAGCTCTTTCCAGTTCCCCTGGTTATTCATTTTATAAAGGTGGTACTTGCCTTTATAGCATTGCTCTTTCCAGCTTAATAATCCTGAGGTCACTACGTTTCCGCTCACGGCATCGGATTCAAACTGCAGCTCGGGAGAGCTTGGCAGAACATTCTCGGTCATCATGGTGATCATGATCTTCGAGGCTTCCGACGGAGCATATTCGGTAACGATCACATCGCTCTGGGTGGTGGTATATTTCGCTTCGGCATATTCTACTTCGGCCTCCACCGTCACGCGGTAATATAAAGGATCGCTGAAGGGAATCTGAGTAAGATCATCGAAGCTGTCCTGCAGCGTCCAGACTCCGTCATCAGACATGGTGTCTTCAATCGCAAGTTCATTGATCAGTTCCATGGTTCTTACCGAGACGGCATCCTGCATCGTAAGGGCACGGTATAATTTGGCCTTTTTAACATTGTAAACTTTGTTGTAGGTATTGATGTTCACCTTCATCGCCGGGTTCACACCATTGGCAGGGTTTTCCAGCACCGGAATCACACTTTTGATTTCCGGAGTCTTTAACGGGAATGAATTGACCATTTTTACAGGGCCTATCACCTCACTCATCTCACTCTGTACGAGCTGGGCATTGGTTTCTTTGACGGCATAAAAGTACACGCTTTTTGAAGCGCCGTCCAGGGTATAATCTACAAATAACGTCTTATGCTTAGGCGTGGTTTCCAGGATTTTCATCATAGGAGCCATATCAAATTCTCCATTGACATCGTTGCCAGGAGTCAGTAAAGTTCCGTTTTTATCCCTGATCACCTGGGCTTTCGGAATGGGCTGATAATCTCCGCCTTTCACAAACTGGTAAAGAATCGGAACTTCCGTCAGCGGAACAAAGGTGTTTCGGATCGTCTGTTTTACAAAATCAAGAAAGGTCACCTTTCCAAATGTACCACCGGGATCCGCCGGGATAATAACCTGCGATAAAGTCTGAATATTGTTATACGCTGACTCCGTAAGGGCAGGGATCGCCGGGCTGTAATGCTCGTTATGATCGGCAATAAACAGGTTGATTCCCTTTAATAGATCCGGGCTGTTAGGAATCGGAAGCCTATACCCGTTATGAAGGTTAAACTGCGTCGCATCGCTGTTGAAAATACAATTGGCCAGTTCCGACAACCGGTCATTGAAAAAATCATCGTTATTTTTTTCACGGATATCTTCTACCGAATTCGGTTCAGGACTGGCATTATAATCCTGGGTATGCTTGTATAAAGAGCTCAGCAGAATGTCATCATTGCTCCGAAGGAACATCACGCTGAAGGGCTTATGCTGATACGTATTGGTAAAGGCATAGGAAGAACGTCCGAAGGTATCGGGTCTGGTAGCATATTTCGATCCCATCGGCATTTCAGGGGCCATTGGCGCTTCGATTTTTCTTCCGAACATCATGGTCGGGATCGAGATTCTCGATTTATAATCCACATAGGTAAGATCTACCGTTCTGGTACCGAAAATGCTGTACTTTTCCAGCGCATCATCCTGAGGGATAATGTCTTCTTTGGTAAGTCTGCATGGCGCATTATAGTGAAGGTAGGCCCTGTAGCCCGGGTAGAAGTTTACTTCTGTGGTGATCCCTGGCATAGCCACTGGCAGTAACGGATTAGTGGCAAATGATTCATCCAGGGCAAAGATTTTAAGATCTCCATTACCGGCACCGATATTATCGATACGGATGACCTTAAGGACTGCTTTTTCCTGATTCTGAACACCATACCTCTCCACACGGATGCTTCCACGGTACCATTGTACACTGTCCTGTCCTGCGGCTGTAGCATACTGAGGGTGATTCCCAAGATTGAAGCCCGGGAAATTAATCTCATACAGACCTGTAAAAGGAATGGGCTGGTGGGTAACGGGATCTAAGTCGATGACTTTGGTCATCACCGCTGTTCTGTTGATTCCCCGATATTTCCTGAAATACGTATTATAGGTAGTGTCAGGAGCCTGACCTGATTCTATGGTTTTCTCTTCGGTATGAACCGGCCATCCGTCCCCGATCTTGATTTTTAAAGGGTGTGGGTTTGCCGTCCCCCAGGTTGAAGGGTTCTGCATGTTTTCTACCACCATCAAAGATTCGTTGGCAACAGGTACCGTAAAGTTGGCAGGGTCAAATGGCATCGCCGTATTCTGTCCGAAAGCATTTCCAACCTGTTTTTTCAGGATCTGGAAAACGGGATAATCAGGGTTGGTACCGGATACAATATTTTGAATAATATAATCATCGGTGCCCACCGAAAATACGCCTCCTACATATTTCGGAAAGTCTGCTACCGCGATGGTCGGTTTTAAGGTTTGGGCAGTGGCTGCAGTAGCCCCTGTACTGCTCAGTACCATAGCTTTGGTTTTAATCACAGAAACTAAAGGGTTGCCCGCCAGATCCGTAACACTTTCAATGGCGCCGAATACCCGGTTTGGAATTTCAGGGCGGAAGAAGACCTCAATATGGTCTGCAAAAAGTTCTTCTGCATCCGGTAAAGGATTGAAATCCGAAACTTCTTCTCCGTTTATCGCTTTCTGATAGGTAATCATATCCTGGGATGCGTCATACTCCATCGTAAGTCTCACTAAAGTCTTGTCCGCAGCAGGATTTTGATTATACAGGGCCTGTTCGTTGACTGAAGTCAGCAGTAAAGGAAGCTCCTGCTGAATCAGAAAGGCGTTCACGCTGGATGGCGGTAACAATCCATTGGCAGGTTTGATACTGGATTCTACCTGATAGGTTTCCAGCGATGTAGCGGATCTTGAGAACCAGTTGACTCCGTAAGAGCCGTAGACATGCCTGCCGGATCTTTTTTGTTTATGAACATAGGCAGGGTTCCCAAAGTCAGGAAGGGCAATGGCTATGGTTTCATTATGGGCTTTTTCACCGTTGGAAAATACATTCACATAGTTCGGGTCATGAGCAAGCTCAGGAAGTCTCCAATCGGTCTCCTCATTCATCCTGTATTCTATTCCCACATTCACGGGATAGGTGAATTTTGACATGTCAAATTCTTCCGGTGAATAGTAGAAAGGGCTGTTGGCAGGCTCATCCGGGGAGAGCTCATGGATCATTAAACTCATGTATCTTGAGGCGCCGTCATAGGTATATCCACTGGCATCCGTCAGGCTGCTCATGGTAACCCCAGCTGCAGGGTCAGCGGAAACAATACCCGGTACCGGTTTCTTAAGCTTCACCGGTAAACAGGTGCGCTCATCTGTTAGGGAAGTAGGTAGGGTAAAGGCAACGTGCGTCACCTCATTCATCCCCTGCCCGTTGCCCAGGTCGGCTAAGGTTACATAATGAGCGGCATACATATACTGCTCGCCACTGTAGATTTCATCGGTAATGTCCATATGTCCCAATCCCAGCATTCTTGCCACGTGGAAATCAAGAGCGGCCATCTGAAGAATATTGAAATGAGAGACTTCCAGCGGATTAGGATCGTTAAAATTATCTTCAGGATAATAATAGTCCAAAGCTAACGGATTGCTCGCCGATTCGCTTAAATGGATATATTTCTCCACAGAGTCCCTGATGCTGGTTTCAGGGTCTTTGGTATCATCATACCACTTAGACTGGTAGTTTCTGATATTCACAAATTCCCCGTCATTGTATCTGGGCCAGGCGGCATGCACCGTACGGTTACCCGAATCCTGCTCCAGCCTTTTATAAGCTTCGTCGTCTTTGGTGGTAAGGGCAAATTTACCGATTTCTTCCCAGCCTTCTCTCTGGGCAATATCTTCGTAGAATTCGAAATCTATTTTGGTTATAAGATTATCCGGTAATGAGACAAAACGGACGCTTCTGGCATTTTCGGCAAAAAACTTATCTCTGAAATTGGTGATCGTCTGGCGGAAGGTAACGTTCTTAGGAAGGTTCTGCTTATTGGTTTCCACCGAGAGAATTTCCGTTTTCATCCCCTCGATCACTGTATCGTTCTCGGGGGTAAACTGCACGGCGAAGAATAAAGCATCCTTGGATTCTACTTCAATAAGGTTGTTTCCATATTGCTGCAGGAAGGCATAAGGATCATTGAAAGGATCATAATTTGCTCTTACTTCGTTATATTTAGTGGTATTTCTAAAATACACATAAAACATTCTCCCGTCGCGCTTCCCGCTGGAATACAGCCATAAAGCTTCTGAGTCTACCACCGTACTCGGGGAAGAGGTAAGATATAAAGTAGTGGCTATAGGTTCGTAACGAAGTCTGAATAATTTTACATAGTCATCGGGCTTGTTGAAACCTTCAGGAGCGCCTTGGTAGGCGTCTCCTTTAGGTAAATGTTCTCCGGCAGCTCCCTTAAGCATCCATCTTAAATGGATGCCCGCGGTACTGTCTTCTCCTCTTGATCCTGCAGCCTGAATATATAAACAATCTGACTGTAAAAAGGTATTATTCATCGGTAATGAGGCAGCGGCCACATTAGGTATAGTATTGGTATTGAAAGACATGTTTATGAGTTTATTTTTATATTTTCAGCAATAACTGTACTTGATTTTTTATATTTTGTTCCGTCCCAAACTTTATAGATGAATTTGAAATTCAGTTCGGTAGCGGTGATCGATTTCGCGGTATTCATCACTAAAGCCTGTGAATAGTCTTTGGAATAAATTACCTTGTAATCGGAATTCAGAACCGGTTTCCCTGAACTGTTGAAATTCACGACTTCAATCATTCCTTCCTGAGTGACTACAGGCGGAGTGGCCAACGTATGCACCGTTACCACCTCTTCTACAGGAATTTTAGGATGGTTGAACGGTTCTGGGTTCCGGATTAAAACCGCAACCACCTGTCCGGTATCCGAATCTGTGATTTTATTGAATTCCGTGGTCGGAGCATCCTCCTGAGGAGTAATCCCGAACAGACCCTGGACAATCCTGTCAAACGGATGCTGGTACTGGGTTTCAATGGCTTTACTTAAAGCATTAGTGCAGACTTCTTTCGGTTTGGTCCTGATAATATCCCAGGCTGCCGTGAGTTTATTCGGCGCTATGGGTTTTTCAATAGAATAGACTGCCTGTCTGATCCCGGCCAGTCCGTTTTCACCCTCATAGCCAATGAAACAGCTCTTTACCTGCTCTTCAAAGTTCTTATAGCGCGAGGTCTGGAACACAAACTTGTGGACTTCTTTAGCATATTTCTGCTTCAGCTCTTCGGTAATATTCATCAGATCAACCCCGGGCTCATCGCCCCAGTACAGGTTAAGAACCTGGGCCGTATACAGCTTCTGTGGTTTTAATTTTTTAGGTCGGGCCACACGGTAGATCGATTTTGGCGTAGTGAGGGTAATATCTCCGATACAGCTCTGTCCGTTATTGAGCATATTCGCATATTGGCTCAGTACCGGCGGAATGGCAGGGTTATCATCGGTTAACCATTCTTCAAAGGTTTGGGAAATCTCACTTGGAGAGGTTTCAATGAACTGTTCGGTAGCATCAATATATGGTGGATTGACCACCGAAATACCTTCTACCGGATCTTTGATGATAATCTTCATCGTTCCTCCAAGGGGCCTAAGGCCTTTATATTCATGCCAGCCATCTAATAATTTAGAGACATAACTCGAGGTAAAATACATGGAGATTTCTGTCGTATCATCCTGGTAGAATAAAGGCTTGGCATTCACCAGGTTCCCGTCTGCATTGGGATAAGACCGCTGGTAATCGATATATGCTCTGAGTGAGGTATGCGGATACTGATCCGGATGGGCAGTCTGCTGCTCAATGGTGTTCCCGCCGGTATCGCGAAGCACTCCTGTTGTGTCTTCTAAAATATGAACCGAGCCGTCAGGATTTTTAATCTCAATATCACCATAGGTAGCATTGCGGTCCAGGTGGAAGAAGCCAAGGGGCCCTGCCGTACGGAATGCATAACCGTAATGATACGGCTGCTGAACGGTATTATCTACTTTATCCTGAAGGGTAAACTTCACGTAATACGCAGTATCCGGTCGCCAGATCGGCTGTACGGAATGGGTGATCGCATCTACTGCAGCCTGGGTTTGGGCTTCGATTGCCTCCTGAGAAGGAATACTGAGGTTAAATTCATAGTCTTCTACCGATAGCCATTTAACTTCATGGAACAGCGTAAAGCATTTCTTATTACTGGAGCAGTTGCCAAGATCTTTCAGAATCGAAATGATATCTTCACACGCCTGGTTGTAGGCCCCTATATTGTTCACATACATCGTCCAGCCACCCAATAAAACAGTACTGATGGTAGAGATCTGTCTGGCAAGAAGGTTTCGCAGGTAAGAATATCCCGGCGTATTGGCAACAAAGGCATTATAAGCATCGAATAATGGCGATTGGCTTAATCCTGTCCGGTCATTGAACAGCCCGAACTCCTTGGTGGAAAGTTCCGTACTCAGGTTACACAATCGGGAATCTGTACAAGGATTCATATCCAGAGATAATCTTTCAACCTGTCGGAACTTGGACTTCATCTTTTCAAAACGCTCAATGATGCCTGAGATATCATCGGGGTTCGATGCTACATATTCGGAAAGCGCATCCAGAAGTTTTGCATACTGGCTCAGATATATCGTAAAAATCGCAGAGCCGATGCCGTACGACTGCAGAGAAGATAACATTGAGTGGAACACGCCCGTATCTAATCTTTTCCTGATAAAATCGGCATATTCCAGACCGGTAGCAGCCCCGCCTCTTCTCTTGAAAGGAACAAAGAAATTATTGTTATAATGGCCCAGGATATCAGGGTAGTATTTACACATTGCTTCTTCTTTATCCCGTCTTGCTCCGTCGCATCCCACGGATTGGTATTTTTCCAGCTGGGACTGCAGACTCATATACTGCTGCCAGTTGCTGGGCTGCACCTGGCCTACGTAGCCGCCCTGCGAGAGGGCCTGCTGGTAACCCTGTTGCATCAGTACTGCCATCTGCTCCTGAATCAGGTTAATCTGCACAGAATCTGTAACATCAGGAATGATCACAATTTTTGTAATTCCTTTACTCGCAATAGGTTCAGGAACAACCACCCGATCGCTCAGCTCTGCTTTGGAGTAATAGATCTCATCCATACCGTACTGAACAAAAGACTGGCTGTCATCAATCAGCGGACTGAAATACTGGATCTTTAATCCTGTACTGTACGTACTTAACTTCAGTTCTACCTTTTGAGATGGTGCCGGAAGCATGATCGTAAGATGCGAGGTATTCTTAAATTCCAGCGACTGATCGAATCCGTGCATATTCACGGCATCGGATACTTTGCCCGAGTCGCCCTGCATGACAGGGTTCCCGTAAATATCTACGGTGTACTGAACATCTCCAGAAATCTGGTATGAAGCGCCTTTACTCTGGAAGAAGCTGTTGCTGGAAGCATAATACTGGGTATTCAAAGGCTTATCCAAGAAATCAGAAACCGAATCGTCGATATCCTGGCCCTCACAGAAGAGTGTGGAAGGCATTACCCCGTACTGTTCAGGAATAAACCATCCCGGGTTCCCTTGTTCCGTGTAGGAGAACGGCGTCATGCCAAGAATACGGATCGCATTGTACTGATTGTCTTTTTTCTGCCACTGTCCTGCTTTGGCAGCATCAAGATACGTATTACCAGGATCCATCGCTTTGAACGGGTTATATTGGATCCAGCCTGCAGGTATTACTGCCCCGGTTACAGGATTGGTATGGGGATGTTCTTTGTAGGCACTGATCTCGATGCTTTCAAGGGTATACTGGTGTTTAACCTGTCTCAGCTCAAGACCTTTCATCACTTTATCCGGCGGGATGAGATCTACGGCGTTACCCGCAGCGCTGGTATAACCCCCGATAATCTCATTGGCTGCTAAGCTCGGAATTAAGCCCTTGGTACTTTTAATATCGATATAGGTATCCAGAGGTACGACTTTGGTAATGGTACTCACAGCCGGATAAGCCTGGGGATCAGCAACCTGCTGAAGGTCAAAGGTTTCATTGGTAAGCATACTCACTCCCTTAACCAGACTCTCGCTCTGTCCTGGGATTTCCGTAAACGGATTCACAGGATCTCTTCTGACGGTTTTATTAAACTCCCACTTAAGTTCGATCTTGGCACTGAAGCTGAGCTTAAAGAACAGGATCTTGATCTTAAAGGCCACACTGAAGGCTCCGTAAATCAGGAACGGTTCAGGAGATTCTACAGCCAGGAGAATCGTGACGGAAGCATAGATCCGGATGATCTTTACATCGATATCGATCGTTAAGCCGGCTTCGAAGTAAGCTCCCATCTGCGGCTTCTGGAAACTGATCTTGCCCCCTAGCTCAAGGTAAGCCAAAACGAAGATCTTAATCGGTCCGAATTTCCTGTCGAACCTGAACTCGCCTCTGGCACCGGCTTCGATTCCTTTGCCTGAAATCATCAGGAAGGCTTTCAGCGTAAAGAGGTTCTTTAAAAGACTCGCGGTGATAGGAGCCTGTTTGGTTCCGAAATTAATATACCACGCCGATGGGTTATTAAAGAAGAAACCGGCCTGGATCTCCGCATACAGCTTGATGATATCCCCGGAACTTTCAGGGAATTTATAGTCTGCCCCGAAACCGAACTCCAAAGAGTTGTCCCCGAAAATAAAGAAGGCAAAGAATGGAGGATCATCCTGATAGGTTACCCTGCTGGATAACAGCTTCATCCTGGCATCCACCATTACCATTGATGGTAAGGATAACAGCAGCATCGCATTGGCGGAGATGATATTTCCATTGGCCATCGTATCACCCAAAAGGGCGCCTACTCCTAACGAGAACGGGAAATTATAGTGCTCCGTTTTATCAGGACGGCTGAATTTATCCACCCCTACGCCTCTTTCAGGAGCCGTATAATACTGGTACCACGTATTGTCAGAGGTCATCCCGATCGCTGCTTTTTCAGCGACATAACGGTAGCCCAAAAGTCCGCGGAAACCGTAAATGGATACGGGACCCAGGGCAATAGGATTCGGAAGTTCAATGTGCGCATCGATTAAAAACGCTGGATATTTGGGTGCTAGACGCATGTCTACTCCACCAGTAATTCTAGGGTTTTTGACCTTTAAGCTCACTCCACCCTTGTATTCCTGGAATTCCCCGGGCTCAGGGATCGACAGCCACCCTTTGATCGAAACCGTAGGGTCACTCGAGTTCGCTGGAATGATCATATCGACGTGGATCGTCTGGATGTGAAGATAGGAATCACGCGGACCGTCATCAACGGTATAATAGAACTTAATCCCGTCGCCACGGGCATCGATCCCTGCAACACCGATACTCACCCCACCATCGAAACCAAAATAGTTGTACTTACGGATCACTCCGCCTTTTTCACGCTCATGGGAACCGAAGTGGATCGCCGTAACCGACACATCAACAGGTCCAATTGGCAGCTTGATAGGCTTGGGAAGGGTCATATTACCCCCGTTTACCCTGAAATCGATATGCCCGTCGCTGTAAATCCTAAGCGCAGAAATACTCAGCGTCTGGCCTTTTAATAGACCACCTAATAAACTGTCTACGAATTCTACGTCCGCGGAAGCGCCGATAAACAACTTGCCGTCTTCTTTGCCAAGCTCTACGGATTTTAAATGCAGGGTGAAAACACCCGGCAAAGTGATCTTAGGATCGAATGGAGGAACAGCAGCAGCGGTTAAAAGGAAATCGCCATCGGCATCCAAATGTCCTGTGACATCTATTCTTGCTGCATTATTACTGGAATCTTTGAATTTTTCAAGGACCAGCTGAGCTTTAATATTGGAGGAAACGATATCACTTTGTTTAAAGGTAATATCGAAAGAGTTAAAGCCGATGCTCCACCCTTCCATATTGGCATACAAATAGTCATCATTCGCAACCGGAGTTCCGTTAATAGCCTCCAGGCCAATCATTCCGGAAATACCCCCGGTTCCTACCAAGAGATCATTTCCATAGATTTGAAGGGTTGTATTATTAACATTTTTAAACCACTTGGAAGGCAGTGCGATTGCCGCTCTTTTAGCATACACGCCTTTAAAATTATCCGGTCTTCCGTCGATGATGGCTTCCGGAATATTGGAATCTGAACTTAAATCGATTTTAAGCTGTTCAAATTCAGCGATAAGCCCTGTATTCCCGATCATTGACCGGTTCAGATTAAAACTGTTTTCTTTATAAAATTTTAATCCACTGTCAGAAGAATAGTTCAGCGTTCCTACATCAAAAGTGAGATAGCTGTGATAAGGCTCCGGTAAAGGTTCATCTAACTCAAGATTCGGGTCCTGTCCTGTATTAACGGGAGTTAACCACTTTCTTGGGAACCTTAACCCCAAGCTTAAATCAGAGATTGTTGCCTGAAAATGGAGTTTAATCAATTCTTTGATATTATCTTCCACATTCTCAACAATATCACTGAACAGTTTTTTAAGCCTTGTCACTCCTTCACTGAAACCGTTACCTTCAATATATGATTTAATGATAACATCTATAATATCAAGATCATAAGATTCGATAGAATCTGCAAGGCTCTGCAACTGATCCTCCTCTAATGCATTAGGATCATAGCTGATAACGGTATTATAGTCGTTATTAATTTTGTTAATCAGCGTTTCTACAGCGTTTACTTCCGGAATAAATGTAACGATAACATTTCTTAAAAGGTCCTGCGGTGTAATTTCGGCTAATTCGAATAGTATCTGAAAAAGCGTCACAAGAGTATTATCGAACGAGTCTAAGGTGAATTGTTTTACATAACGGATAATTTTCCAGTTGTAATCTACTGAAACGGCCACTTCAGTAGTACCGACAGCGGTAGGATTTACCACTAATTTCATACTGTCGTCCCCTCCTAAAAAAGGGAGATTTATTCCGAGCTGTGTCAGAAACACAATTTTAAGGGAATAGTGACCAGAAGAACCATCAGGAGAAGTGTACAGATGTATATCTTTAGCATAGAGATTGCCGAAAATGCTTTCTAAAGCCTGTCTCACACCATCCAGCTGGTCAGGTATATTATCTATCGGCAGAACATCGCTCAGCCGAGGATAGATTAATGAATTACTCATATTTTGTATTTTGGATGAGATTATTAATAGTTTAAATGATTGGGATACTGATTTTTTGGTAAGGGGTTACCTGAATCAGTTATAAAATGATTCTAAGCGCTTAGAATATGTATTAGGAAGTTATTTTGAAGGGTCGAATAAAAGATCGGTTATCTTTCTGTAGTCCTGTCCTAAGGTATGTCTGATGACATCAATTAAACCTTTCATCGGATCACCGTTTGCCAATACGGTCATCTGATTTTTGTCGATAAGTAAACTTCTGTCGAACAATCCTCCCTGCAGATCGATAGTCACTGCTTCTTTAGCTACCGCTTCTCCCAATTTAGCATTCACTGTTGCGGCTGCTTCAAAGCTACCTTCTAAAGCAAATGTAATTTCAAGAGAATCTACCAGAAAACGGAAAATCTTCGTAAACAGAATATCCATTACCCAGCCTGCAACCTGTATTCCATCACGCGTATACTCGATTGTTCTTTCAACCATAGTAAAAACTACATTAAGGTAACGTTTAACGTAATCGAGTTTATTAACATTAGATGAATTATAATTGTATTTATCAAAAATATTGATCGTCCCGGATGACGTGCCAATATTGGTATTTTTCACCTTATTCACCAATTCATTAAGTTTTGTATTGATCGTTAAAATGGCAAGCTGCGTCTGCTGTACATTGGTTGTCTTTTGGAAAACAAGATAGACATTCTCATACAGCCATTTCTGGATCTCCCTCATAGTGGCCGGATTTGAATTGATAGCCGGGTCAGATATCAGGCCGTCCCACCACATTAACAGATTTACTGTACAAAGAATGCTATCTTTAATTAATCCGGATAACGAATTATTCTCGATATCTAGGTTAATATCTATATCATAGGAAGCATTGAACTGCAGTCCGAGCTCCTCCATCACCAAGTCTCCTAAATTAGTATTCATAATCTTTTTGGATTTATACCATTTCGTAAGAGACTCTATGACAGTAGATTCCAAAACCGGAGCATCACCTTCAATGGCTTCTTTTTTCCGGTATTGAATGCTTTTTATTAAATTTATGGCATCCGCCGGAGTGTAAGCATCCGGATTACTAAGGATATTTAATAAAGCAGGTTTGTCCAGATGAATAAAAAACTCATCACCACCTTCCGCGTTGTAATCCACACTTCCTGTACTTGTTCCCACTTTATATAAACGGTCTTTAATTTTAAGCCTTTTCACTCCATTCACCAGCTCTTCTTCAAGTACAAACTTCGTGTAAAGGGCAACTGCTCTGTCAAATTCGAAATCGGGAAGTTCAATATCAGCATTTGTTACATCTAAAAGCTTTCGTAAGCCCGGACTGTTTTCGATTTTAACATTGGCTGCGATGGCATTTCCGAGTTGTATTTCAGTGCCTGAAGGCTGTCTGGTAAGAACTTTAGGATCCAGCACACCTTCCGGATAAGATGCTGTATACTCCAAATCAAAACTTTTACAATCTAACCCAAATTCAAAGTTGAAATCAAGATAGTGCAATATCTGATTTAAGGTAGACAGATTATTTTTCTTTTCTGTCAATTCTTCATCATCTACAAACTGATCTTCTTCCCCAGGTTCTGATTTTGACCGGATATCCAATACTCCGTTAATGTTTCCGCTTGCACTTAATTTTGCTCCCAAAGTAAGATTTGCCTTTATCATGTATTGGAAAGGACTCAGGTCTACTACTTTAAAATATTGCAGTACTTTATTTGCCATCAGCGCACCTAACTGAGTCTGCGCATTTGCCATAGGTGCCATGGCTGCCATACACATCGAGATAAGCGCGGTGTTATTAGGTTCTACAGGGAATTCATATTCAATTTTACCTTCTACATATCCTAAAGCGGATGCTTCCACATCACCTTCGATCTTCAGTCCTAAATTTAATTTTTTATTTCTTTTAGCTGCTCCTAACCCTACGGTAAGCTCTATTCCTAATGAATCATCGACACCTGCTTCAAATTTTCCCCACTGTGCCATGCAGATCACCAATTTATTTCTTTCCGTGACTTTCCGCCACATAAAAAAATCTCCTTCGGTACCTGTTTTCAGAGGAATTCCCCAAGTGACACTGGCCCCCACTTTTATGTGAGATCCAAGTCCCCTCGGCCATTTGTCCAGAAGCTGATTTCTAAGATGAACATATGCGCTTTTAAAAAAACTCAATGTTTCACGATAAAAATCCATAATTTTGTCAGCTGCTGTACTGACTGCATCATCTACAAAATCAAAAAAGACTTCTCCCAACGTTTTTCTTTGTTGAATTTCCTGTGTAATTTCGGTTCTGACATCAGGTACAGACGTAACATATGTTCCTCCTGAAAGCATAAGATCCGGATTGAAGTTCAGATGATAATACAACATTTCAACAAATGCTTTTGATGGCACATTTATTCCCATTCCCGGCGTTACGGTCATTCCTGTTGTCACATTTGAATATTCATTTATACTTTTTACAAAGTTGTAAAAGTTAGGCAGCTTACTGGATGATGTGCCTGATGTTGCCGGTCTTTTATTTTCATGGATAAAAACCTTTTCCAGTTTTTTGTAAAAAGCATCATTTTTTCCAAGGTTATTAAATTTTATCGGTCCCTCTTCTCTTTTCGTATTTAAATTGAAAAAATAAAGTACCAACATATAGAATCTCACCCTTGTATCGCTGGTACTTGAAAGTCTTTTAGGAACTTTATGTACCATAACTCCCTCTCCTGTCATGTACTCAATATCATGATCTACATAATAATATTTATTGATGATAGAATAGATATTATCTCCGTTTTTAACTTCGTAAGGTTCAGACTCCGGAAGTCTTGGTGGGGCAAATACTCTGATTTGCTTATTATTTTTATCCCGCAGCAATACCGATCCGTCATTATATTTTTTTCGACTGATATCCAGATTTTTGCCGGTAATATTATTTATTCCCGAAATCGGAACCGTGGCATTTTTCTGCCCTGTCTCTTTCAAAACCTGAACATAGTGAATACTTTTATCTTTCACTTCCACAGTTTGCATATTCTTATTCGAATCTATATAAGTAAGGTTGTACTTATATAAACCGTCTGAGCCCAGAGTATCGGAGAAACTGACAAATTTATTATCTCTGTCACTTTTATCCGCGATATGCTCACCGGTTTCCATATCATAAATATGATCTGCAATAGTGAGGTCAAGCCACGATAAGGTAAGTGCATCCACAATTCCGGTAATATCAATTTCGACTTTTTGCTGAAAATCTTTTACTGCCTGTTCTGTTACCGGATTAAATTCAGAGTTTAGTGTAAAACCTCCGGGGAGATTATAATTGATATTTGGGAGTTGACTGATGATTTTTAATGCCATCTGTATACGCCGTACGACTCCTGGTCTACGATCGTCTTTCTGTACAGGAAGTGTCCTGAAAGGATTCGTCACCAGGTTTACCAGATCTCTGTTGGTTTTAAACAGTTCTGATCTCAGCTGGTAATTTCCATCGCTTGTGGTAACGGATACAAATTTATTTGAAGGTATTTTTTCTAATGCTAATTCAGATATATAAATTGCCATAAGTTATTGTTTTGTTAGTTGTTATTAATACACTCTCATTGTATTAAACACCATATTGATTTGCAAAGAATCCCATTTCAGGTTTTCCAGTGTATTTTGAGTATTTACCGGCAAACCGAAAACTGATAAATAATAATAAGTTATATTTGAGTTTGTGCAGAGTACCTTTTTTGTTAAAGAATTTTTTCTGGTAATCTGTACCTCATAAGGTTTAGGAACAAGTTTCAGAAATGTACCTGCAAAATCAATATATACAGGCTGGTAGCGGAATACTGTTGTATTTGCTGCATTATCCGTAAATGTTTCTGAAAGTGACGAATTGTTGAATGCCAAACAGTTGTAATAGTTCTCAAGATAGGTCGGAAAATTAGCCTCATAATCACTGGAATTCGACGGGCGGATGACTTCCTTAAGAAGATCACGATATTCCTGATTGGTAATACAAAAGGCATCAAAATCGGCAAAGAAAGCGTCTGTCATATTTCCCTCCCCTGCTTTTACATATGCCAAAGCCTTGTAAGAGGCAGTTCCTTTCTCAACAAGGAAACGCTGCAGCAAATATTCCGCCTGGCCATCATTGATACATCTGAAAGGTAGTGCGGAAAGAAATCCCAGAGATTCACCGGCCTGATATTCAAATTCATCAATATACATCTGATACTGAAATGTACCCGTCGGAAGTAAATTAAATAATTTCTGATATTTCTTATCGACAGAATCATTTACATTTCTGTCTTTTACCGTCTGAGAATTAAAGGTGAAAAATGTCACATTATCTTTATCCTTTGCAATGCCTATATTAGCCAGATAAGCTTTCTTATTTTTTCTCATGATCGGAGCGTTGATTGACGAATAAACATATACCCTGAAATCTCCATCCGCTAAATCATCATCGCCTAAAATATCTTTCATGTGAAGAGGAAATACATTATTAAAGTCTCCGTTTCTGTAATGATCATAAGAATTCCTATTATTGGAAAGCTTTAGTAACATATAGTTTGACAGCAGCTTACCATTCTCAACATTGATATTTTTAAATGTTACCTTCTGAGTATAGCCCGATAAAACTTTATGATCTTTCGTCGCTTCACTTAACTGTACATCTGATTTCATTACAGAAAGATTATTCTTTCCCATACTGATGTTGTAAGCGTACAAAATATAGTTCGTAAAAGGATCTCCCAACTGCATCGGGAAAGCAATTTCTATCGTTTCTTTGTTAGAAGATCCGGCCGAAGATACCTGATAGTCTCTTAACTGTAATATCGGCCATTTTGAATTATAGTAATCCATCTCTGTCAGTACCGGCTGATTGGAGGAAGATGGATTCTTCATATAAAGTCTTACTGTATCGTGTGTTTTAAAGTAATGATTATAAGAATTTCCGTAATCATCACGAATATCGATGTAGATTGTATTTTTGTTATAGAATTTCGAGAGAACCGTTTTGATCTCCATATTCTGTTCGCCTGAAGAGTAAACTCCTATTTTACTTGCTTTATTGCTGTAAAAGTTTCCGAAGAAAGCACAGCAATCCATATAAGCCAGAATTTTTTCCTTTCTGACTCTGTCTTTAAATCTTTCTTCTCCTGTCGGAGTGGCTGACAGTGAGGGAGCTTGCAGAATATCATTAGATCTTCTGAGATCATTTAGTTTAGGTTCATATCCGATCCTGTCCAAAATGATTTGGAATCCTGCTTTGGTAGTACCTCCTTTAAATTTCCCGATTTCAAAACCTTCATCTACAATCATGGGATGAAATAGATTCGGATCCTGAGGAGTACTTCCTGTATTGCTTTCCAGGAAGAAAGCCTGCTCCAGATAAAGATTTCCGGATACTTCGCATCCTAAATATTTTTTTGTAGCAGCCATCGTGGTTCCAGCTTCGTTATTCATTTTTTGCTGAATCTGCTGGATTCTTTCGATGATGTTCTTACCGGAACGCATGTTTGAAACGGTAAGGATCTTTCCGTCTGCCCCATATAAGGAGTTTCTTTTGATCCCTCTGTAAATAAAAAATTTAACCGGGATATTGTTTAATGCAGACACTGTAATAGGTAGTAATGCAATGTTTAATAATTCGGGATTAGAAGGGTCTTCCTGAGCGAGAAGCAGAGATTTGCATACTGCAAATACCGGTGCATTATCTGTTACAGAAAATTTATTCTCCAAATTATACTGATCGGTACCCAAAGATCCGGATAAGGGACCGAAAGCCTCGGCTGAACTCTGGGCGACCATCGCATTGGGGTCTGTGAATAAAAAAATTCTTGCCATATTATGTATTTGAAATTAGGTATGGACAACTAAAACACTTCTGCAATCTTGCAGATCTATTATTAATTGAAAATTGGTTTAAGAAGAATCAAAGAAGTAATATAAATATCAAATCAGACAATTGTATGAATGGAGTGAGCGATATTCATGGTTATTACTATTTGGCGAATTAGATATTCATTACTTCTTTGAGATTGAAATAAAGCAGTTATATGAAAAATCAATAATATTTTTTAATGTGATCGTCTATAATATCTAAAAAAATTATCTTTGTGATTAATTCTACTTTCATTGGTTTACTGTTTTATTTCTAAAGCAAAACTATCCCCTCTCAACGTCAAAACTCGACGCAACAAATTTATTTTTAGAAAATTTTCAACTATTACCTGTCAAACGGTTGATATTATTAATAATATTCTTTCAAAAATTTCGCAATCACAAAAAAACTCTGTAAATTATTAATTTTCAAATACTTAAAATTCACCAATACATTAAAAATAAAAAAGTCTACTTTTCCAGTGGACTAATAAAAATTTATGCCTTATATTTGCAACCGTAATCAGACCTATATAATGAAAGCAGGATTTATACATCATTCAGTGAGAAAGCATACCATCAATAGCATGATGATGTATTGCTGTATGCCTGAATTTCAGATTTGCTGTGGTTGACCTTACTTTTATATGACATATTTTTAAAGGCTTTACCACGTTGTAGAGCCTTTTTTTTTTAACAGGAACAGAATTAAAATGATAGAAATAAAAAATATTTCAAAAACATTTCACCAGAAGAAACAGTCTTTTAAAGCACTGGACGACGTGAGCCTCACGATCGAAAAAGGTGATATTGTCGGAATTATAGGATTTTCCGGAGCCGGGAAAAGTACCCTGATCCGAACGGTGAATCTTCTTGAAAAACCTGATCATGGTGAAATTGTGATCAACGGAGTCGATTTTACAAAATTAAATTCCAAGCAATTGGCCGGCGAAAGAAAAAAGATCGGAATGATTTTCCAGCATTTTAATCTGCTTTCTTCCAGAACAGTTTTTGAAAATATTGCCCTTCCCTTAGAACTGGATCGCAACAATAAAGCGGATATCAACAGAAAGGTCAATGAACTGTTGAAAATCGTTGGACTGGAAGACAAAGCCCATGATTACCCCAGAAGCCTGTCGGGCGGACAAAAACAAAGGGTTGCCATTGCGAGGGCCCTAGCCAATGATCCGTATCTCCTGCTTTGTGATGAAGCAACCAGCGCGCTGGATCCGGCTACAACGCAATCTATTTTGCAATTATTAAGGGATATCAACCAACGGCTGGGCATCACGATTCTGCTGATCACCCACGAAATGGAAGTCATCAAAACGGTATGCAACCACGTAGCCGTAATTGATAAAGGAAAACTATTAGCGAAAGGAACTTTAAGTGAGATCATCTCCAACAAAGAGAATCCGATTATCAAACAATTTTTAAACTCCGGGGTTATGACAATACCACAAGAACTGAATAAAAAACTACAGAAAGAGCCACAGGAAGGATTATTTCCCCTTATCGAGGTGGAAGTGAATGAAAAAATATCTGTTGAAGAAGTACTGTCGATAGTATATGATCAATATAAAATTCCGTATAAGATTCTGAAGGCGGATGTCGAGTATCTGGGCGAATCCAATTTCGGGAAGCTTTTGTTACAGCTTCAGGGCGAGGAAGAAGAGAACCAGCAGGCCATCTATCATTTCAATCAGAATAAAATTCAAAATACGGTAAGAGGATATGCTTAGTGATACAGTAATTTCTCTTTTATCAAAGGGAGTTTGGGAAACGGTTTACATGACATTTGTTTCAGGATTTTTCGGTTTTGTACTGGGATTGCCGGTCGGGATCTTATTATTTCTGACGAGAAAAGATCAATTACTGGAAAATAGGATATATAACAGAATTCTGTCTGTTCTGGTGAATATTTTCCGGTCTATTCCTTTTATTATCTTGATCGTGTGGATGATTCCTTTTACAAGAAGCCTTATCGGCACATCCATCGGCATGAATGCGGCACTCGTCCCCCTGAGTATAGGAGCCGCTCCCTTCATTGCCCGGCTTGTTGAAAACAGCCTGCTGGAAGTTCCCCAGGGACTTATTGAAACATCACGGGCGCTCGGAGCAAGTCCGTTTCAGATCATCCGGAAGGTTCTGCTGCCTGAGGCATTACCGTCACTCATCAATAATGCAACGATTACCTTAATCACCTTAGTGGGTTATTCTGCTATGGGTGGAGCAGTCGGAGCCGGCGGACTGGGACAGATCGGATATCAGTACGGTTATATCGGGTATGATGCACTGATTATGAATCTGGTTTTAGGACTGCTGGTAGCCATTGTGTTTATCATTCAGTTTTCCGGGGACCGGTTGGCAAAAAGATTTGATCACCGTTAAATAAATAGCACGGATATAATTCATAAGTGCTTTAACAATATAATGTGGAGGTGAAATAGTGTTGATAAAAGGTTATTTGCATACCGGCACATTAACCTTTTATCCTTTTTAAAGAAAAAATAATTTACAATGAAAAAAATAAAGATTTTAGGTTTATTGACGGCAGGGCTGTTAGTATTCACCGCTTGTCAGTCTTCAAAAAAGGATGATCCGAACTTTATAAAAGTCGGGATCACTTCCGGGCCGGAACAGGAAATTGCAGAGACGGCAAAAAAAGTAGCCAAAGAAAAATACAACCTTGATGTGGAGCTGGTCGCTTTCAATGACTATGTTGTACCCAACGAAGCGCTGAATAACGGGGATATCGATGCCAATGCTTTTCAGCATGTTCCTTATCTGAACGAACAGTCAAAACAACGCGGCTATAAACTGGCTGTTATCGGGAATACTTTTGTCTATCCTATCGTAGCCTATTCAAAAAAGATAAAAAATATTAATGAACTTCAAAACGGAAGTACGGTTGTTATTCCGAATGATCCGACCAATGGGGGCCGATCTTTACTTCTTTTACAGAAAAACGGATTATTGAAACTGAAAGACGGCATTGGATTATTACCGAAAGTGACTGATATTACGGATAACCCGAAACAGCTTAAAATCCTCGAGATTGAAGCGCCTCAATTACCCAGAGTACTGGACGATAAGGAAGTAGTGATTGCCATTATCAATAACAATTTTGCTGCCCAGGCTGGTCTGGATGCCGATAAGGACGGAATTTTTAAAGAAGATAAAAACTCTCCTTACATGAACGTCGTGGTTGCAAGACAGGATAACAAAGACACTGAAAAAGTAAAAAACTTTTTAAAGGCATACCAGTCTGATGAGGTCATGAAAAAGGCAGCAGAGATTTTTAAAGGAGGTGCAGTTAAAGGGTGGAATTAATTTACAGCAACAGGCTTTAAGCAGTAAGCGGTAAGCTTATTTTGCATGATAAAATCTATTATTGTATATTAGACATTATTTCGATTTTTTGAAATGATGTCTTTTTTTTGCCGGATCGTGCAATGTTTTACCGGTTAAAATTAATTCTGAAATTCCCGCAATCTGTAAATCATAAGAAATAACTGGTCAGAAATAACCATTTATTGAAAATATTCATTTTCTCAATTTGAGATAATAAATATTTTCCTTATTTTTGTTGTTAATCAAAAAAAGGCTTTTATGTTAAAGAAGACTGCCATTGTAAGTTTATTCACCCTTATTTCTGCTTCGTATATGGCTCAATCAAATACTACTTTACCCGTTTATTTAGATGAATCAAAACCTGTAGAACAACGTGTTCAGGATGCTCTTTCGAGGATGACCACCGAAGAAAAAGTAGCGATGCTTCACGCTCAGTCGAAATTCAGTTCTCCCGGGGTGCCCAGATTGGGAATTCCTGAATTCTGGACCACCGACGGTCCTCATGGAGTACGGCCGGAGGTAATGTGGGATGAATGGAACCAGGCAGGATGGACGAATGACTCGATTATTGCCTATCCGGCTTTAACCGCTCTGTCGGCAACATGGAATAAAAAGATGTCTTGGAACTACGGAAAAGCTTTAGGAGAGGAAGCACGTTACCGCAAAAAGGATATCCTCCTGGGACCCGGAGTGAATATTTACCGAACACCACTGAACGGAAGAAACTTTGAATATATGGGCGAAGATCCTTATCTGACCTCAAAAATGGTGGTTCCTTATATAAAAGGCGTACAATCCAACGGAGTGGCCACTTCAGTAAAGCATTTTGCACTGAATAACCAGGAAATGTTCCGCCATACCAGCAATGTAAAGATCGATGACAGAACGCTGTACGAAATTTATTTACCTCCTTTTAAAGCAGCGGTTACGGAAGGAGATTCCTGGACCATTATGGGTGCATACGACATGTATAAAAATCAGTATGCAAGCCAGAACCAATATCTGTTAAATGACATCCTGAAAGGGGAATGGAAATACAAAGGGGTTGTGGTATCCGACTGGGGAGCGGTAAACAATACCGAACAGGCGATCCATAACGGACTGGATCTTGAATTCGGAAGCTGGACCAACGGTCTTTCCGCAGGAACAAAAAATGCCTATGACAATTATTACCTGGCCAAGCCCTATCTTGATTTAATAAAATCCGGAAAGGTGGGAACCAAAGAACTTGATGATAAAGTAACAAGACTTCTCACCCTTGCCTATAAGACAACGATGAACCGAAACAAGCCTTTCGGAAATATCGCTTCCGAAGAGCATAAAGCAGTGGCCAAAGAGATCGGTGAAGAAGGAATCGTATTGCTGAAAAATCAGGGTAATGTACTTCCAATAGACCTTAATAAAGCGAAAAAAATTGCCGTTATCGGTGAAAATGCGATCAAGATCATGACGGTCGGCGGCGGATCTTCTTCCTTAAAAGTGAAGTATGAGACGCTTCCTTTAGACGGGATTAAGGCCAGATTCGGAAAACAGTCTGATGTACAGTATGCCCGCGGATATGTAGGAGACATCGGCGGAGAATACAATGGTGTAAAATCGGGTCAGGATCTGAAAGATACACGTTCACCCCAGGAATTACTAAACGAAGCGGTGGAACTGGCAAAAAAATCGGACTATGTTATTTTTGTAGGAGGATTAAACAAAGCGGATTTCCAGGATAGTGAAGGAAACGACAGAAAAAGCTACGGACTGCCCTATAATCAGGATCATGTGATTTCTGCATTGGCCAAAGCAAATAAAAACCTGGCGGTAGTACTGGTTTCCGGAAACGCTGTGGCGATGCCTTGGATCAAAGAAGTACCTACCGTTCTTCAATCGTGGTACCTAGGTTCTGAAGCAGGAAATTCACTTGCCTCCGTATTAGCGGGTGATGCCAATCCGTCCGGAAAATTACCATTTACATTCCCGGTGAAACTGGAGGATAATTCGGCTCATCAGCTGGGAGAATATCCGGGACAGAAAGATGAGTTTGCAGCAGGAAAAGGAAAAGATCAGCAAAACCCGATTAATATTACGTATAACGAGGGAATTTTCGTAGGCTACCGTTGGCACGATACGAAAAAGATCAAGCCGTTATTCAGTTTCGGGCATGGTCTGAGCTATACTACTTTTGCGTTTGGAAAAGCTAAAGCAGATAAAACGACTATTTCCCAGGACGATACGATCACGTTTACGGTTTCTGTTAAAAATACAGGAAAGATCGCCGGAGCTGAGGTTGCCCAGTTATATATTTCTGATGTAAAATCTTCTGTGGAAAGACCGGCGAAGGAACTGAAAGGTTTTGAAAAAGTATATCTGAATCCTGGAGAAGAAAAACAGGTGACTTTTACGATTGATAAAACAGCATTAAGCTTCTTCGATGCTGATAAGCATGACTGGGTGGCAGAGCCCGGGGATTTCGAAGCCCACATCGGAAATGCTTCCGATGCCATTAAAACGAAGGTGAAGTTTACTTTGAAGTAATCTTACTTATATATTTCTAAAACGGAGTGCCTGGATTTTATTCAGGCATTTTTTATTCTTTAAACTGATATTCCGTGAGTCTGTGATTTCCGAATTTCATTAAAATATTTTCTGTGACTGCCCATTTCAGATCTCTGCTCGCTGTAGGAGCCGAAATATCTTTAAAACTCTGCAGATAATCTTTCCTGCTGAATTTTTGGGCTCCGGCTTTTTCTTTAAATAAAAATATTCTGTCTTTTGTAGTCAGATTACTATTTTGGGACCGCAAAAGCTCCTTTAAAGATGCTAACAGGATTTGTAACATAAATTCAATAAAGGGAGTAGACTGCCCCATTTTATCAGATTCTGAAAGGGCATTATAGTATTCTTTCTGATTTTCTCTGATAAGACTTTCTACCGGCAAATACTCGAAAACAGGATATTGCTGCATTAAAATTAATGTCTGCCATAATCTTCCCATTCTTCCGTTCCCATCTATGAAAGGGTGTATACATTCGAACTCATAGTGAAATACGCAGCTTTTAATTAATATGAGCTCTTTATCATTTTTCAAATACTTAAAAAGATCATTCATCAGCCCTTTCACCATGGTTCCGCCTGGTGCCAGGTGCTCAACTTTTGAGCCTTTTACAATTCCTACATTTTTTGTTCTGAACTTTCCGGCATTTTCAGCCAGATCTTTCATTAATATCGCGTGGGCAAGCTCAAGATCTTTCATTTTATTTGCATTAAAACGTTTCAGATCATGATACACCTCAATAGCATTCTGAACTTCAAGAATATCTTTGGCCGGAGCGATAATTCTTTTATTTTCCAGTAAGGCGGTTATCTGTTCTTCCGTGAGTGTATTTCCTTCAATTTCTAATGAAGACTGAATGGTTTTAATGCGATTTTTTTTTCGCAATTCCGTGGTTGGCTTATAGAGATGATGAGCATTAATCTCTCCTATTTTTTCTGAAATAGAAATAACCAATTCTAAAATTTTATCTGTTATGGTATAGGGTGGCTTCACAATCTGATAGTATCATTTGATAGTATCAAAGATAGAGATTCTATTTTAATAAACTTATTAATATCATTTCCTGTCCGATGTCATTTAAAATCAGTTTAATATTCTTAAATTTATATTTAAAATAAAAATACAATGGTAGAAACCGTTTCATTTTATGATGACCTGCATTACGAGGATGGCCATAAACCTGCTGTAAAGGTGATACTCAAAAACGATCTGGCCAAGGAGATCAGAATTCTTTTCCGTAAAGGCCAGGAGATGAAAGAGCATAAAGCGCCCTACCCTATTATTGTCCAGGTTTTGGAGGGGCTGATTGATTTTGGAGTCGAGGAAAAGCGTTATCCGTTAAAGAAAGGCATGATGATTCAGCTGTCTGCTGATATTCCGCATGATCTGGTTGCTTTGGAAGAAAGTATGGTAAGGCTGAGCCTTAATCTGCAGGATCATCCGTTGAGAGTAGAAAGTATTAAATAAACAGTTTTTTGATATCCTTGGCAGCCTGTTATTTAACTGACTTAATTCAGGAACAGTCCCGGAATATATCCGGATCATTACAGGATGACAGAACCGGATGTTTTCCGAATATTGAATGGTGACCGTCATCCTAGCCCTGATCGGAACATTTGCCTGAGCTCATTTTTTGTTTTCGGCGAGCCTCCGGCTCGCCGAAAACAAAAAATAGCGAGTGTGGAGAGCAGGAAAAAGCTCCTGATCACTTATTATCCAAAACAAAAAGACATGCATGATCTGCATGTCCTGTAGCTGTTAAAGAAGATGCTATTTACCGCCGCCTCCGCCTTTTTCAACATCAGTTTTGGTATTTCCTTTTACTTTCTGATTTCCAAAGCGTTTGACAAAGGTCAGGGAGACGCCGTACCAGTCGGATTGTGAGGAATTCCTGAAGGTACCTGCAGAACTGAACGTCGTTGTATCAAAATTAGGTCTCTGGAAAATATTCATCAGCTGGATACTGGCTTCCATCTGTGTTTTCGGGAAAATCTTGGTCACTGAAATATTGTGGAAAACATTGGTTCTGTTTGCCAGAGAATTTCCGTTATTCTGGTTTGAGAGTTCGACCCAGGCACTCAGGTTGATGTTCTTATTAAAAAGATTGGTGTACGAGAGGTTGGTGGATCCGCCCCAATAGCTGATATAATTTTTAGGGCCTGAACCGTCTTCTTTGTTGAGCCCGTTTCTGCTGTTGAAATCACTGTTGTCGATATAATACCATCCGAAACCAACGTTTACGCTCAGTTTATTTTTAAGAAAAGTCTGGTTGGTACTTGCAAAAAGATAATATTTTTCTACTTTTCCGGGGAAATTTCCCGGATATGAAATTGTCTTATTGTTTTCATAGTCATAGGTTGTCCAATAGTCCTGTTTTGTAAACATATACCTTGCCGAGAGAAAGTATTTCTTAAAAACCCCCAGTTTCATGACCACGCGGTCACTTGGATTTGGTTCCAGATCCATATTTCCCCGTGTATAGATCCCATCATTATTGGGAATAAGAAACGGATTAAATTCCGAGTACCACGGGCGCCAGATATTGCGGTTATAGGTAACACTCAGATCATATTTATCTGAAAAATAATATTTTAACAACAGGTTCGGCAAAAAGGTCCCGTAAGAATCTTTCCGGTAGGTTCCGGCGACGTCCTGGCGTACCTTAAAGTCGATGTGTTCATAGCGCAGGCCGATTCTGGTTTCCAGTTTTTTGAAAAAAGTCCTGCTGTAGTTGGCATATAAGGAATTGATATTATCACTGTAGTGAAAAATATCGTTCGTTCTCAGGTCGCTGTCCAGGTTATTTCCGTACAGATCATTAGGAATCACATTATTGTTAAAATCCATCTTTCCTCCCACTTCGAATGTAGCACCGGATTTCCCCAAAGGTTGGGTATAGTCTACTTTGAGATAGTAGTTTCGCATCTGGTTATAAGCATTAATTCCCAGCTCATCAGCCACAGGTTCGGTACTGATATCCCTGATAAAAAGACTTCGGTCTTTCTGAGAATCATAATTGGTTCCGATATTAACATCTAAAATTTTGTTTTTCTCTTTATCATAATATTTGTAAAAAAAGTTGGTTCCTAATGTCCGGTTGATTCCGTTTGAATTCTGATTCTGAACATACGAATCCTGAAAATCGTTATTCATAAAATTAATTCCGCTTGCCTCAGACGAAGACGCCGTTTTACTCTGATAATATTCCAGGATAAGCCCGATGTTATTTTTATCATTCAATTCGTACTCCGACGTTGAGGAAATGGAAGGACTCTGGTTTCTATAGATACTTTCGCTCTCTATCTGTGTTATTTTGTTATTTTCATACAATGTATTGTAGATCGCGTTTTGCTGAACATACGTATTGTTGCTGTAACTTCCGATCAGCGTCTGGGTGAATTTCTTTTTATGATAGTTCAGGTTCAGATTGGTATACTGGGAGTTTTTCCTGTTCTGCCTGTTGTTAAAGGTCGCACTTCCCTTCAGTCCCTCGTCGTCACGTTTTTTAAGAACAATATTAATGACAGACCCTGCGCTTTCGTAGCGCGAAGACGGACTGGTGATCACTTCTATCTTGAGGAGATTATCGGCAGGAATGGTGGCCAGATATTCTTTCAGTTCTTTTCCTGTAAAAACAGATTTTCTGTCGTTGATATAAACGGTTACGGATTCTCCTTCCGCCTTAATGGCATCATTATTATCAATACTTACCAGCGGAGTCATTCTCAGTACATCCCAGGTGGTATTTCCGGCAACGATCGAACTGTTGGCCACATTAAAAACCGTACGGTCCACTTTTGATTCTACCGTTGGTTTCCGGGCTGTCAATGTCACGGCAGCAATTTCTTTTTCCTGCTTTACGGTATCATTTTTTTCCTGAGCAAATACTGAGAGCCCCACTATTAGGGCGATTGGCGAAAATAACTTCTTCATTGATTATTTGTTTTCAACTATAAGACACCTCAGCATGAAGAATTGTTACATGAAGAATTAAAATAGGTAAAAAAAATCTTTAGCATCTTGATTTCTATTAAAAAACACCCTGATTCTCCATATGTCTGCAATAGCAAATGATAAGATTAGAAAATAGAATAAAGACTTTCAGTTCGCAAAATAATGGATCACTCCAAGTTCAGGATGGTGTTTTTTCTCTTGATTAAAATCATTTTTTTTATTCTGGCTGCTTTCCAGAAATGAGTTGCTGAATAAAACATAGGATGGCTGTTCTGCAATGCCGTTTTTCAGCATCTGATGTGCTTCCACAATGGTTTTTCCGTATAGTTTTTTAAAATTTCCAATATGGTATTGTGAAAATTTTCCGTAATGAACGATAAATTTTAATGATAAATCAATGGTTGTGCTTAATGACTGACTTAATTCTTCAATCTTGCGGGTAAAGGCATTCTGCATCTTTCTCAGCATCTTTGAAATCTTCTGATACGACGGATTTTCATCATACCGGTAAAATAAGATGGCATCGCCTTCAATCTCTGAAATTTCAAAATAGTGCTCATTCATATCGATGAGTGTAGAAAGTAGTTGTCTTACAATATATTCTCCGGTATAAAGTTTAGTATTGAATACAAATTCCGTAAACCCGCTGAAATCGGGAATAAGAATAATGCCATCTTTAACGTTTGTATTCTCCATAATAAGTGTGGTTAAAAACCTTTTATTCTGTCAGACGTAACGGGTTTGATTTTACTTTATAATTCTATTCAGTACAAAGTTATCAGGATGCCTGATCATTACGCATTAAGAGAATCCGGATCGGATTTCCACCTGTAAATTTTGGTTGAACAAAAAATAAAATGGGTAAGTCGCCGACTGATATTTAGATAAAACATCAGCTTATAAACGATCCAAATTACTGAATATGAACCTACAAGGCACTGAAGCATCTGAATCATCAATTTAAATATCAGTCTTTCCAATCTGAGTTTTCGATTACGGAAAACCGTAAAAAACAAGCTTCCCGTATTTCTATTTTTGAAAAGTGAAATAAAATTCACAATATCATCTAAAGCAAGAAAATTTTTAATCACAAAACTTTTTAACCATAATTATAAACAGCATGATTCAAGATTCCATTTCAAATACTGATGAAATTCTGGAAAGAATAAAGTCGGAGCTTAAGAGCGCGAGATCAGAGATATTAATCGCCATGGCCTGGTTTACCAATCACGAACTGTACAACATTATCCGGGAAAAACTCTCTGAAAACGTGAAGGTTTCATTAATTCTTTCCGACCAGCCTGACAATGAAAAGTTAGATTTTGATGTACTGGCAACTCAGGGGCTGAACTATATCCGCATTAAAAGTGTAGGTTACGGGATGATGAACCTTAAATTCTGTATTATCGACCGTACGACTGCTATTTCCGGCTCTTACAACTGGTCTAATAACGCGAAAAACAACCATGGGCAGGTTCTGGTGACCAATTTTCCGAAAACGGTTCATGAACTGACCGATAGTTTTTTTAAAATTAAAGACCGAGCGGAAAAACTCAACAACGGCTACAGCCTGGAGGACATTGAGAGAGAAGAACAGGCGCTTGTAAGCTCTGTTGGCGATGAGAAAAGTGAAGCAGAGATAAAACCTCTCAATTTTCAGGAACAGTCGTTAAAAGACTTTAAGGATGTGCTTGACAATATCATTGCCACTGAAGTGGGCTCATTTGATAAAAACCTGCTGAAAGACAATGCCTATCAGAGAGCATCTGAAAATCAGGGAGATCACCAGGTGCTTCCGCAGGCAATGGACAGTCTTTATTCGAATTTCATAAACGAGATAGAAGTAATCGCCGAGAAGAAAACAAGACTGAAAAACAGAATTGAAGAACAGCTGAAAGTTAGCATCGGAAATGTGGAAATGAAAACACAGAACGAAATTGATTCCCTGAACTACAATCTTACGGCAGATCTTCGGAATATGGAAGGTAACATCCAGCAAAACGAAAAAAATATTGAAGAAAAGAAACAGACTGTACAATCGACCGATTCTATAAAAATTCCGTTTATTCAGGACAAAATCGATGCACTGCTGCAAAAGATCAATGAACTGAAAGTGGATTTTGTAAAACCTCCCGTGAACTGGCCGCTGACCATCTTACTGAGCTTCATGACCTTAATGCTGGTCCTTTATATTTTCGTTTTCTATTCATCAGTTGCCTACATTTTTATTTTTTCCAAAGAAGATATTATGGAAGCTTTAAACAAAGGAGTATTTTCGGAAATTCCTGAAGTTTTCAATGCACATGCTATTACAAAAATTTGGAATAAGGGAGCCGGAGGAATTTTATTTCTTTTTCTATTTGTAAGCATTCCACTTAGCCTGGGACTTTTAAAATTAATAAAACCCGAAAAAGCAACAAATGATCTCATAGAACCATATAAGTTTAAAGATCAAATTATTACATTTTTTAATAATCATTTAGGGATGATTCTGATTTTCCTTGTTGACTGCTTTATTGCTTATAAAGTGACCAGGAACATCAATGACATCGAATATTTAACTAATCAGACAGATAAAAAATCTGAATTTTGGGAGATTGTGCTATCGCAAAATTTTTTATTAGTATTTACTTTAGGGACATTAGGGATATATTTATTTGGACTGGTTGTTAACAGATTATATTCTTCTTATCAGAAAAGAACACAAACCCATCATCAGGAAAAGACCAAATTCATTGTGAGTAAATATGAAGAAGAAATGCTGGTTCACCAGATGCAGATTAATGAATTAAAAGAAGAGAACGGCAGATTAAACAGTGAAATTGCTGCTCTGGAGAAACAAAATACGGCTCTTACCAAACAATTACAGGAACTCCCGATACAGATTAATACAAAAATTAATAATCTTAAGCAGCTCCTGTTATCCTTCATCGAAAAAGTCGAAAATCTGGCTCATATTTATCAAAGCCAGGTAGATAATGACAAGCTCCCGGTATCAAAAACAGAAATGGAAAACAGGGTGAATATTTTTATGGAAGGCTGGAGCAAATATCTGTATAAGATCTACTCTGTTGAAAAAGCAGAAGCTAAAACCACAGAAGCCATCAGAGAGTGCGAAAACTGGCTGAATATGATTACCATTCAAAAGAGTTTCACTACTGAATTCGCTCAAAATTAAATTGATAAAACCATGAAAAATTTATTTTACTTTCTGTTATGCAGCATCATGATTTCTTTGAATGTAAGTTGCAAAAACAAGAATAGTTCAGAAACCGCCGATACATTTTCAAAAGTTTATGACTTTAATATTTTATTAGTCCCGGATTTATCGAACAGAATCGACCCTGAAATTCATCCAAAACCTATACACGACACTGTTTTACTGAATACGGTTATTGACAGCATCGGAAATCTTCTTACGGTAAATAACAGGCGGATGAACCAGCTGGATGTTTATCAATTTGATTTTATTAACCGGGGGATTCTTAATCAGTCACAGGTGGCCGATGCCAGGAATCTTCAGATCAGTTTCAGAGCATTTGAAGGAAAAACAAAAGATGCTTCCGAATTTAAGAGACATAAGCTGAAACCAGCTATTTCCCGTTTTAAAAACAGTATAAAAAAAATATACGCTTATTCTCTTAAAAATCCCGCCGGTTCTGATGTATGGAATTATTTTAACCAAACCATCAATTCTTCATTGATTAATGAGCCGGATATGACGATTCCTAACGGAAAAGACACCATCATCAAAAGCAGTAAAAATATCGTTGTCCTTTTCACAGACGGATATATAGAAAGTGCTAATAATAGCACCGGGTATACATTTGATCAGCAGTCGATAAAAAAAATAAGACAGGAATTTATCAATAGTAAATCAGTAGATCTTGAGAAATTTATTCTGTCAAAATCGGAATATCTGATTAAAAAGACAAGTAATAGTCTGAAAAATGTGAATGTACTCGTTCTCGAAATGGTAGACCGATCGCTTGATAAAAACGGATCGACGACGATACAGCCGACGGATTTCGAGATCATGAAAATTGTCTGGACCCAGTGGCTGAAAAGTTCCGGAGCAGCTAATGTAGATATATATCCTGCTTTTTCAAAAAGAACGGATGCTTATGATGCGGTAAAAAAGTTTATGGAGAAAATCAGTAAAAATTAAACTTCAATGATCAGTTCTTTATCATAACCATTGTATTTTTCGTCGATATAGCCGTGAGGATTGCAGATAATCTCCGTCTCACCGATATGATATCTGCACGGGGTATGAATATGTCCGTGAATCCAGTACAATGGTTTTTGTCTGATCATAAAATCCTCAAGATCGGACGCATAGGCTGAGGTAAGCGGATCTTCTCTGTACTTTTCGGGAACCGACCGCATACTTGGGGCATGATGGGTAACCACGATGTTTTTCATACCTTCTGAACTTTCAAGGCTTTCGGTAAGCCATACTTTTGAAAGCTGGTGAATTTTAAAGATATCGACCGATCTTATTTTAGAATATGATGGATCCCTACTGATCCGCTTATAGTCATTCATCCCCGACTGGCAGATGGAACCATATTGCATCGGGTTTCCGAAAACTGAAAAATCGGTCCACAGGGTAGCACCGTGAAAACGGATTCCATCAAGATCAACAAAAGAATTTTCCAATACAGAAATGTTAGAATTCTGAGCTGCGTCTTTTATTTTGTTTAAAGTCTTGGGATAGGAGCCTTTATAATATTCGTGATTTCCCAGGACATAGATTACAGGTATGTCCGGTATTTTATTTTTAATCCACTCTATTCCTTTTGTTCCCAGATTGATATCTCCTGCCAGTACAACCACATCTGCATGTTCAAAAGAGAGATCGGTCATTCCGAATTCATGATGCAGATCGCTGATGATTTGAATTTTCATGCTGCTAAAATAGAAAGAATCTGCTGAAGGTAAAAGGTTTGTTTCATATTGCTACTTAAAGATATGAATAGCCTGTGTATTTTAATTTAAGATTTTGCTTTTTACGCAAAGTTTTATTTTGCGGGATGCTTTATGTGAGGAGCAAAGAGGAATCAACCAAGTTGATTGATGAAGCTGTATTTGGACTACGCAAAATAAATTTTATTTGCCTTGCTCTAAAATCAGCGGTATTTTATAAAAATCATATTTCGAAGAGAAACACTAATCTTTTTCACGCAAAGTTTTATTTCGCCGGATTGTATATTAAGGAGCAAAGGGGAATCAACTAAGTTGATTGATCAAGCTGTATTTGAGCTGCGTAACACAAGTTTCATTGGCTTTGCTCTTAGAAATCAGCGATATGTTATAAATCTTTGAAATGATTTTTGGGAGGAATCTTATACCTTGAATAAAGACTGATCTCTTCACGCAAAGTTTTATTTGCCGGATGCTTTATGTGAGGAGCGAAGAGAATCAACAAAGTTGATTGATGAAGCTTTATTTGAGCTGCGCGAAGGAATTTAAGTTGATTGATTTCAGATAAAGAAACCCAAACTTTCAGGATTTTTTCCTGTCACGATCAAAAATCGGTATCCTAGCCGTGATCGTAGCATTTGTCTGAGCTCATTTTCGGGAATTCAGTCTGCGGCGGCAAAGCCGCCGCAGACTGAATTCCCGAAAATAGCGAGTGCGGAGAGCACGATAAAGCTTCAAATAAAATTAAACATCTTCAACCTTTACATTGAGTATCCAACAAAGATCTCCTTCTACCCTCTTTCAGTTCCCACCCATTGAGCTGATTATTCTTTATGAAACAGCCACAGCGGCTTTTTTTATTTTTACATTTTTAAATATAAAATAGACCAACATCCCTAAAGCCAGTACAGCATAAGCTACCAAAATCATGACACTTAATTCTCCTACTGCATGTGATGACGGAAAAATCTGACTCATCAGGGTCATGAACGATAATCCGATTCCCGCTCCCAAGAAATAGCTTGTAGAGCTTAAGCTCGAAGCCACTCCGTAACTCGACGGGTCCGCATCCTGAATGCCCAGGACTGACAAAGCCGTGAAGCAGAAGGTCATCCCGATTCCCGAGATACATGCCGCCCCCAGTAAAACAACTGCCAGCGGATGTCCTGTATAAACGGAAACAAGCAATAGTAAAGCACCCACCAGCATAAAGAGCCATCCGAAGACACCCATTTGTGACGAATTCAATCTTCCGGAAATGTGAGGCAGAATAAATTTGGCTACCAGAGCCGACATTACACTGAAAGGAACAAGCATTAATCCTGCCGATGCCGCACTGTAATTCATATCTTTCTGTAACATCAGTGAAATTAAAAATAAAAACCCGATAAAGAATGCTCCTAATGCAACAAATGCCATATTGGCAATAACGAGTGATCTGTATCTGAATAATTTGAGATCGATTAAAGGCTGATCAACAGATCTTAACCGGTAAAACACCATCATTAGCAATACGACCGCCAGTACAAGAGATCCGGCAATCATGAACGGCTGTTCTTTAAGATGAATCAATTCATGCGTTCCATACGTAAGGCTCAGCAGCCCGATGACCAGCAATATTCCCGAAAATACATCTGTTTTCTGGCTGTTCCCTGCTTTTTCGTCTTTTGGGAGATAATGATACGCAAGAACGAGGGTGACCAGTAAAATCGGAACGTTGATCAGGAATACCCAATGCCAGCTCAGATACGTACTGATAATTCCGCCGATCGACAGGCCGCTTCCCGATCCGATCGCAGCAAACGAACTGAATATACCGATGGCCCTGTTGCGTTCCTGGTCTTCTTTGAAAGTATTCGTTACAATAGACATGGCAGAAGGCATGATGAAAGCTGCCCCTAATCCCTGGAGTGCCCTGAAAAAAGCCAGCGTTTCAAAACCCGATGACAATCCGGCTCCCAGAGAAGTCAGCATAAAAACCAGTCCACCTATCAAAAATATTTTTTTCCTTCCGATCTGATCCGACAGTTTTCCGCCAATGATTAAAAAACCACCGAAAAATAATACATACAGGGTCTGCAGCCATTGAACCATTTCTGCTCCGATCCCGAACTGTTTCTGAATTGCCGGTATCGTTAAATTGATAATGGCAATATCCAAAGCTTCTACAAATGTTCCCACCGATGCTAAAATTAAGATCAGATTTTTCCTTGCGTCCATACGATTCAAATTTCCTGCAAAATTATATTTAATAGAACATTTATAAAAATTATGTATTAAATTTGGAACAATATTGTATTTTGAAATCAATTTATAGAACAATTACTCCCTTAAACATCACTTACATTCTAAAAATAGAACAAATGGCAACAGAAAACTACCGTCCTGACGAAAAAGATTTGTCGATCCTGAGAATTTTACAGAAAGATGCGAAACTGAGTGTCCGGGATATTGCAGCGAGAATTAATCTGAGCCCTACGCCTACCCATGAGCGTATCAAACGTATGGAAAAGCTCGGGATCATTAAAGAATATACAGCCGTCTTAGACCGTAAAAAAGTAAACAAAGGAATGATGGTCATCTGTATGGTTGCTTTAAATGCTCATAATAAAAAAATGGCAGGCCAGTTTATTGAAGAAGTCTGTAAACTGAAGGAAGTCGTGGAATTTTATAACATCAGCGGGGATTTTGATTTTATGCTGAAGATCCTGGCTCCGAATATGGATGAGTTTCATGAATTCTTCGTCAATAAACTTTCAGAAATTGAAGGGATCGGACAGACAAAAAGTATTTTTGTGATGAACAGTATCAAAGAGAGTCCACAGATTCTCTGATTTTAAAACTAAAATTGGCATACATCGTCTAAAATCCCACATTCTGGGTCATAGTTGTGTCCGGATGAAAACATTTGAACCCATCACTCATATCGTTTTCTTTCCTACTGGGCCGTTACGTTTTTTTTAACATTTAAGGTATTTAATTATATTTAAAAGTGAGTACATTAAAGGATTAAATTAAACTTACAATTATGCCTTGGAATCCTGACATTTATAATCAGTTTAAGAATATACGCTTCAAACCTTTTTTTGACCTTGCCGAAATGATCGAAGATGATCTTAAGATGAAAGCCATTGATATCGGATGCGGAACCGGCGAACAAACTGCCATTCTTGCCGATAAATTCCCCCAGTCCACGTTTACCGGAATTGATTCTTCTTCCGAAATGCTTGAAAAATCAAAAACCCTTGAAAATGACCGTCTTCATTTCCGGCAGGCTACCACCGAAGAGATTCTGAACAGCGATGAAAAATGGAATCTTATTTTCAGCAATGCTGCACTGCAATGGTCTGATGATCATCAGGACCTGTTTCCAGGATTGATTTCGAAGCTGGAACCAGAGGGTCAGCTTGCTGTCCAGATGCCCTACCAGCCGGGGAATATCCTGAATCAGATCTTATTCGGACTCGCCAACGATGAGCCTTTTAAAACGCAGCTCAATAGCTGGAACCGTCCATCCGCAGTCCTCACCATAGATGAATATGCACAGATTCTATTTGAAAACGGGATTGAAAACCTTCACCTGTCACAAAAGGTGTATCCCATTATTGCTGAAGATCACGAAACATTATTCAATTTTATTTCAGGATCGGCTTTGATACCGTATCTCGAAAAATTGAATGAGGAACAGCAACATCTTTTCACAAAAGAATTTAAGCAACGAATTGCAGATAATTTTCCTAAACTTCCGGCTATGTATTCTTTCAAAAGGATTCTGATGTATGGAAGGAAGAGATGAAAATAAAGGCGGTTTAATGGTGTAAACCGCCTCATTCAACTCTGAAAAATTTTGTTTTTTATTTATTTTAATCCGGAAATTTTCAAAACTCCGGAATTTTTATTTTCCTATCTGTAAAAAACATGAAACAGAAAACGAGAGCCGAAATAATAAGAAAACTCAAAACAAAAGTTGTGATTTTATAAACATCTATTTTTGATTCTTTTTTTCTTATATTACTGTTGCTTTTACTAAAATCCGCGAAGTTGCCTCCGAATGGAGAAGCTGTTTTCTGGCCCCAGTCATGTCCGGAATGAGCAGAAGAAACCGAATGTAGGGATTGGATATTTCTGTTTTGACTGATTTTTGAATGTAATGATTTTTTATAATCATCATATAATCTTCTTACTTTTTCCGGTTTTTCCCCACTGGATAACGATTTCATTAATTCCTGAATTCTTATAGAATACTCATCGTACTCTTTGTTGATTATTTCAACTCCATTCTCGGATTCCTTAATTTTCTGCTCGTTTTCCAGATGCCGTTTTTTGTTCTGCTCAATCTTGCTGCTGATCTCATCTACCAATTTCCTGCGATCTTCTATGAGATTGTGGGCTTCCCTTTCAAATTCATTCATGGTGTTGGTAATAATCTGTGACCGTTCCGCTTCAAGCTTTTGAATTTCACCCTCAAAACCATGGATATCAACGATTTTAAAAATGCCTTTCTGCTTTACAAATTCAGCAACATCATAACTTTGAGTAAAATAAATCATTTCGTACGTATGGAGAAGATCAAGCGATCTTCTAAACAGGGACTGCAACTGTGACGGATGGGTTTCGGTGTACACCATAAGATAGCCGCCGGTATTTTTAAGCGAATACAACTCATCTATTTCTTTCCCATGAAAGCCTGCTTTGTCAAAATCCTTCGGTTTACTTACTGAAAAACGGTCAGAATGATTTATTTTAATGGTATCATCCACTATATTTCTTTTTTCAAGATCATGATGAAATTCATTCAACAGCGCAATGGTAAGGTTTTCACTGGCAATTTTGTCAGCAAACACCAATCCTGAACCTATAAAAGTTCCTGCTCTGTGGGAGCTGTGTTCCTTTGCGAAGCTGTATATACAGTAAGAAATCACATTGGTGTCCCCAATTTTTTCTTTTCGCATTCCGTAAAGTCTGCTTCCCGGAAAAAGCTGTATCGCATCGGTTTTCAGATCAAATGTTTTCAGACTTTTAGCAATGGTGGGATCTCCACCTAAAAAGAATGACTGCCTGAAACCGTTCGGATTCCCAAAAGTTCCGAAGGCTGAAAAAAAATACTTCATGTCCATTAATTTGTAAAGCTGAATTTTATACGTTCCCAAAAAGTACCTTCATAATCTAAATCGTATCCGACAATACTTCTGTACAGCCATTTTGATAAAACTTCTGCCGTAGAAAGATTTAACAGGTTTATTCTTTCCTGTCCCGTCGAATTCTGTACACTGCCCACGGTATAATACGTTTTATTTAAGCCATAGGTATTGATCCTCTGTGAGGTCATGGGCAGCCGGTCGTGAATAAAGCCATCCAGTTCTTCACTGTTTTCAACATCCATTCTTCCGGATTTATCCCATTTGGAAATAACCAGCACCGCATTAACGGATTTTAAATTTTTACCTTTTCTTTCCAGCTCGTCCAGAAATTCATTAATTAAACTGTCTTCACGATGAGCCGATTCGTAGCTTGTGACAATAATGAATGTTATAGGAACTTTGGCATTCAGAAAAGCCTCAATGCTGCTGTGATAGCTTCCTCCTCTTCGGATCTCGTTATGATTTTCACCTGAGGTTTCCAGAAAGGTAAGATCTATGGGAACTACTTTCTTTGATTTATTATTCGGCTCAAAGACCATATCCAATCGGGTTACCTGATCGCGTGAGGTTCTGTTGGGTAAATTTCCCTGTCGGATATTTTCAAAGAAATCTGACAGGAGCACATTGGCTTCTTTTGTATTTGGAGTTCCCAATTTAGGTCTTAAAACGCCTGCGTGAGATCTCAGATAATAAAGCATGGTCGATAAAATCACCGATTTCCCGGATTCTGCTGTTCCAAAGAAGAAAACAAAATTGCTGTCTTTGTTCTTAATGTCATTTGAAATCGTTGTTGCAATAGGAATAAAGTCTTCATGCTGGCCATTTTCTTTTCTCAGGTCAAGAGATAGCGGTTTTAAAGTTTCTTCTGTCTGAGATTCTTCGAACAAAAGCGGTCTTAAATTATCATTCTGATTTTCCATGATCTAGTTATTGGGAATTAAGGTGTTACCATTTCTCTTGTTTGTAAATACACTCCCGTTATTGTTTCTTCCGGCACCCGCGTTCGTTACCAGTAAAATGATGATCACAATAACAAAATCCAGCAAGATACAGCCTAACAGTACCACAAACTGATACATGCCAAAATGTTTAATCGCATGCTCAAAAGCGAAACCGATTTTCCCCACTTCCTGAGTCTGGGAAATTGCCGGTTCAAAATGAATCTTTTCATTTCCTAATACCGTTTGTGCCCTGCTTCCCAATTTATTATATTCTGTAAGCGACTCATCAATAACACCTTGTGAAAGATCATCTTTTTCCTTTTTTGATAAAAGCAGGATATTCTGAATGTTTTTGTTCCATTTTAATGAAGCATTATTAATGTCTGTCTTCAAAGCACGTTCCTCCGTCGATAAGTCTGAAATCATGTTATCAATCTGGTTACCCATTCTGTCCGCCAGATCTTCGTAGTCAGTCCCGACAGGGGTCAGCAGATCTATTTTCTGTCCTGATAATCTTTCAATATCTCTTATCAATGACTGAGCCCTGGTCCCTATTCCTTTATTTCCGGGATCTTTGATCTGCTCCATCAGTTGCTTTTTCTTTATTTCGATATTCTGGGTGGTAACTTTATTGTACTTATAGCTTAATTTAGATTCGACATCATTTTCAAGATCTGCAAATTTCTTATTGATATCCCGCAGTTCATCCGTATAGATATCGGTCCTCATAAATCTGGTGTACAGTGCGTTAAAATTGGCAATAAAGCAGAATGAAGCTATAAAAATATAGATTCCGACCAGACTTCCGGTAGGCCTTCCTTCCATTTTTGCCATTCGAAGCATCCAACACAAAAATAGAAGCAGCAATGAAAGAACCAGAGCAATCACAAATGATGCCGGGCCGAAAATCTGCTGCAGGCCAAGCCACGTCTGGTAGAAGCTGACACTGATAAGTAATAATGCTAAAACTCCCAAAAAGAGATCTGTAGGTGTAGTTTTTTTATTCATAATGATCCTGTTAATTTTTTGTGGTTTACTATTTAAACCGTCAATTTTATAATGCCCGAAACTACAAACAAGCATCATTAAAAAATTACGGGATTCCGTAATTCCCGGAATCACGGGTCAAAATACTCTGATTCCTGGTGTACAGGAGTGACCCATTCATGTTTTATGATCTGCAATAATAATAAAAATGATTTACCCGCCATTACGGAAAGGCATAATTGATAATATACCTTCTGATTACAATGAAGAAGAATAACGAATAGTTAACAATTCCCACCCAAATGTGATTTAACATCCCACATAAAAGCTTTTTTTTGTAAATTTCACCATAAAAAAATTACTCCTCACAAAAAAACTATACCATGCTAATTGATACTGTCTACCAATCTATTAAAAACTGGGAAATCCTGAGTGATTCCTACAAGAACGGAAGTGAAAAAAGCGGAAAAGAGATCATGAGATATCTTACCCAGGGATCTCATTTTTCCGTTGAAGGAAAGAACATCGCAGAATGGAAAAAAAACCTTGAACATTCGTCTGACAAGTCCATCCATGCATATCTGGGCATTGATCAGGATCAGCTGTTATTTTTTTTGATCGATTCTGAAAGTGATGCCGAAGCAGACTTTAGCGGTATTGTGATCAAAACCTTTAATCGCAACGCTCCGGAAGCCCCGCCAACACCTTCATCAGTACTGACTTCCAATGTTCCGATTACTTCCGAAGCAGCTGTTTACCGGAATTTTCGTTTTAATATGTATGGGAGCGCCTGGCTGGAAACTCAAAAATCAGATCCTTTCCGACTGATTTCTATTCCTTTCAAGGATTATGAAAGAATACCTCTTACCGATGCCGAATCGTGCACCTGCTTTTTCGGGCTGACCAATGAAACGATGAGAGATTCTTCAATAGCGGATTATCATATCGAAATCATCAGCGTGAAAAATATCGGAATTACGACGATGAGCCAGACAGCGGAAAATTATTCGACCCCGCGGCCTCCGTTCACGGCCAATGATTCTGCTGACCAATATCAACTATTGCTGAAAAGTGATGCCTACGTATAACGAACTGTCATTTTATTTACAGTTTACCATAAACCTGACCCTGCTTATCGGATTTGGATTGTTTCTGAAACACAGAAAACAGGTACAAACGCTGTTATTAGTATTTCTGTTGGGCGAGCTAACGCTGGAATTTTCAGATCTCATTTTTCGCCTGATGAAAATCAATACCGTGAATTTTTACATTTATTCCATAAGCCAGTGTTTTGGACTTTTAATGATCACGGGAATTTACAATGTCTATTTTTACAGGATTTCCCCGACGGTACGAGGATTGATCTGCTCTTTTGCCGGGGTATCATTATTAATTAATATAATATATAAACAGGATGTAGAATCGGTTACTTTTTACTCGAACATCATTACCAATATTCTGATCTGCGGTTTTGCAGGAGTCTACTTTCTCCATATACTAAGAGATTCAAGAACAGATAAAACCTTATTTATCCTCAATATTTTTATCTTTTTATTTTTCTCGATAGAAAGTATTATTTCAACGACTTTTAATTTTTTAATTAATAATCATCTGGAATGGGTAGCGCCGGTCTGGCTTTTCAGAGGCGTATTGCTTTGGTCCTTTTACATTGCTTTTATTAACCTGGGATGCCGTACGGGGAAAATGAAAGTGTGGTAATTGTATGGATATGGATAGGTATCGGACTGTTGTTTTTAACCACCGTATTCATCACACTGCTGTTGATCAGTTATATGAAAAGTATCAGAAAAAATAAGCATAAGGTCATGAAAATGTTTCGGAATACCCAGACAGAATCCTGGGAAAACACCATATTTTTACAGGAAAAAGACCGGGAAAGACTGGCCGGAGAGCTACATGACAATATTATATCACGGCTTAACCTCATCCGGTTGAATGCTCTTCATAAAAACACAGATGAACTGCATATGGACCTAAAAAAATCAATGCAGATTATCCGGGAACTTACTCATAACCTGACTCCGCCGGATCTCAGCGAAATTGAGCTGGGCGACCTTATCTCGGATTATCTTGAGCAGGTAAAAAAGAATATTAAGGTAGATTACCATCTCTGTATCATAAAAGAAAATACAGTAAATAACCAAATAAAATTAAATATTTTCCGAATACTTCAGGAACTTATCAACAACAGTCTAAAGCATGCCGAAGCCTCAAAAATCACCCTGTCGGTAAGGATTTCAAAGGCTTCTCTCTGTTTCATTGTTGAAGACAACGGCAAGGGTTTTAATGTCAGAAATCATCCGTCAGGAATCGGCTTACGAAGTATTCAGTCCAGAACAAAACAAATAAACGCGATTTATAAACTGAAAACCAAACCACAGAGAGGGACACGATACATCTTCTTTGTTAATACTACAACCTTATAAAAAATGGAAAATAGAAAACTCAATATCGCCATTGCAGATGACGATTTACTTTTTGTACAATTGCTGAGAAACTATATCGATCAGGACGACCGGTACCATGTATGCCTTATATCGACCGGCGGAAATGCTTTTCTGGATGAAGTTAACAATCATTCTATAGACATTCTCATTCTTGATCTTCGAATGGCCGACGGTGACGGTCTGAAAGTCATGTCTGCTTTATCGGAGAAAAAATCTGACCTCAAAATTGTTGTTCTTTCAAGTTTCTACAGAAGAAGTTTTATGGGGCAAATGCTGAAAATGGGTGCTCACGCCTTTTTACCGAAAGAAATTGAACCTGAAGAACTGCTGAATGTTTTGAATGCGGTATACATCACGGGCCATTACTTTTCCAGCGAACAGATTGACGTAATGAGGGGACAGATGTCTAATAAACTTCCCGAATTCCATGCTTTTTCGAAGGATGAACTTACCGATAGAGAAATTGATGTACTGCGGTTGGTTTGCCAGCAGCAAAGCACAAAAGAGATCGCCGACAGTCTTTTCATCTCACCCAAAACCGTTGAAACCCATAAAACCAACCTCATGATCAAAACCTGTGTGAAAAATATGGCCGGACTGGTCATCTATGCCGTTCAGAATCGTATTGTAGATCCGAATGAAATCGTATTGTTTGACAAATAAATATCGGTCACAAGCCGGAAGAGGGAGGAAGGAAGTTAATATTAATCATTCCGACTGATAATAGGTTTAATTCAATCCTTTTCAAGCAATAGTCTGAATTTATTTTCAAAAACAGATTACTTTCTTTTTCCTGCTTCCCTGCTTTCTTTCCTCATAAAATTACAAAATCAGAGAGTACCTGAGTACTCCCTGATGTAAAATCTAAAAACACACTATATAAATTAAGGATTTAATACTTTAGCGATAGAAACCGCATCTGATACGGTATCCAGGCTATAGATCTGGATCACGCCCTGAGTGGTAGCTGCCTGACCTAAAATATTCTGTTGATTTTGCGTATTCACCGCATTTTCAAACATAATTCCTGTAGAATGTGCTGCCGACTGGTACACGTTGCTGAGAGCCATGGCCGGAGATTCTGCTACGACCTTTACGTTTGATTGGGTAACTGCGTCTGTAATTTGTTCGTTTACTGTTGCCATAATGATAATTGTTTATTTGGATGGAAACAACCGGATGATCCGGTTGCCGGATTATTTCCGCCGGGTGCGGAAAAGTTTTAAGGATTGAGAATTTTTGAGATCGATACTGCGTCTGCTATGGTATCCAGACTGTAGATCTGCGTGATTCCCTGAGTGGTCGCTGCCTGGGTTACAATATTCTGCTGATTTTGCGTGTTCACTGCGTTTTCAAACATGATTCCCGTAGAATGTGCAGCCGTCTGATACACATTACTTAGCGCTACTGCCGGAGATTCTGCAACTACTTTTACATTGGTCTGGGTAACTGCATCTGTGATTTGTTGGTTTACTGTTGCCATAATGATGATTGTTTATTTGAGTTTAAAAAATACCGGGTTATCCGGCTGTACTTTTTGGTTGTTATTAAAAGACAGGTTTATGGATTGAGGATTTTAGCAATGGAAATAGCATCTGCAATGGTATCGCTGCTGTAGATCTGCGTAACCCCCTGTGTCGTTGCTGCCTGCGTAACCAGATTTTGCTGGTTCTGTGTATTCACTGCATTTTCAAACATAATTCCTGTAGAATGTGCTGCGGTCTGATACACATTCCCTAAAGCCATTGCCGGAGATTCACCTACTACTTTTACATTGGACTGCGTTACTGCATCCGTAATCTGTTCGTTTACTGTTGCCATAAATGATTATTTTTTGTGGTTTAAATACAACCGGATTTTCCGGTTGTAAGATTTTTAGGATACATTAAGGATTAGGATTAAGGATTTTAGCAATAGAAACTGCATCGGATACCGTATCCATGCTGTAGATCTGCATGATCCCCTGGGTAGTGGCTGCCTGTCCTAAAATGTTCTGTTGATTTTGCGTATTGACCGCATTTTCAAACATGATTCCTGTGGAGTGTGCTGCTGACTGGTACACGTTGCTTAGTGCCATTGCAGGAGACTCACCTACTACTTTTACGTTAGACTGCGTTACTGCATCTGTGATTTGTTCATTGACTGTTGCCATAATTGTGATTGTTTGTTTTGAGATTTGCTCTCGGTTAATAATTATTTGATTTAAACTAGTTTTCTATTTGTTATAAACTCACCACAGATCATGCGGATGAAACGGATTTCAAAAGCATTGTTGTAGACTTTTATGGATGTTGATTTGATCTGTACGGGGTGGTTCCTGATACAATAGCTGAAACCGTGATCGGTAGATCTGTGTGAGTTTATCTCATCATTAATGTAAAAAGGATACGGTTGAGATTTTAGTGTTGCTAAAATACATTTCTGCTGTAGATATGCTGCCAATCCCTATTTTGAGGCTGAAGAATATCATATTGATGAGAATTGCTTTTGCAGATTGTGGCAGCATGATTCAGTGCAAAATATCGACCTGACTGTATATGTTGAGGGCACTGAATACTGTCTTCAGAGAAACTCAACCGGATCCATGGTTTTAAAGGAGACTAAAAACGTCCTTTTCTGAAGGGTAAGGAGGTTTTGCATTGTAATCTTCCGGAGCCCATTTTCTTAACTCCCATTACATAATTTCCTATTCCCAACATGGCATCACGCTGTTGGTTGAGTGCAGAATTCATCTGCATGATCCCTGTAGAATGTGCACTTACCTGGGCAGATATGGCTGCGGGTAAGGAGGTGGACATTCCTATGACGGCTGTGGTAATTTCATTCATAGTAATAAGTTATTGATTCCTAATTTTATTTACGGAAATTCGAAAATCTTGCCTGCAGTTTATTCATTCTATCTGCAATTTTCAATTCTTTTTCCTTTACTTTCATCATAGAAGACTCCTGAAGTTTTTTCAGTTGTGCATCATAATCCATAGGAGCAGGTTCTGTAGCAGGTACCGCTGTAGCTGCCTGGTAAGCCTGATGTTCCTGAACAGCCTGTTCCAGTTTCTCTAGCAGAGGAGCCAGTGATGTAAGAGTGGCTTTGGTGGCTTTCTCCTTAATATAATTTATAATTTCATCTTCATGCCTGAGAACAAACGGCATGATATCTTCTCCCACTATTTCGGGTTCTGCCTGTTCCACTACTATTGGCGTAGGAATGGGAGGCGGATTTGTTTTTTTCCGGGTAATTCGTCTTCGCATGTTTATTGATTTTGTGTTAAATGGGTGAGATTAAGAATCCTTATATTATAAGAGGTAACCAATAAAATTGGAGGCGGCTGTCCAGTCTCTGTTGAGATCTCTGATCACATTACTTCCTGTAATTTCCAGGGCAATACTCCCTGAGATGGCACTTGCAGACATCATTTCTTTTAAAGCATCGGGGGGAAGGTTTAAAATATAATCATCCGGAATAACGGATGCTTTCGTTGTATTCGAAGGATTATCATTCACTATAATTTCCAGAACTTCCTGGAAATAGTGGGCAATGAGTCTGGCACCCTGAAATTCCAGCTCCCTTTTCAGTTCTACGATTTCATCCGGTGTTACCAGGTCGGATATGCCATTCACATCTACATCATGCACGGAAAATAAGGCTTCTCCGGTATTGGACGCTGTGATCGTAATATCCGTTTTCAGGACACATTTTGATTTTTCGAGATTGACGGTCAGAAGTTGCGAATCTGTTTCCGGCTCTGCAATATCGCTTAAGGTACTAAGGGGAAGAATTCTCACATTGCATAAAAAAGTCTGCTGCTCTTCCAGTTTGATCATGATCACTACTATTCCCATCGCTTTATCCTTGGGTTCCATTACGAATGACTGGTAATTAAGTGATCTTTTCCCTTTGATACAGTTTACCTTTCTCACCATGGGCTGTATATTGATATCAGAAGTTCCCACAGTAAACACCGCCCGGTCTGTATTATTAGCAGGTGTTTTTATACTGAAATATTCATTATCCTGAGTTCTTGACAGATAAATGTTGTCATTGAGTTCTTTCAGAGAAGGCAGGTTTAAAATTTTTGCTGGTTTTGTTACGTTATAATAACTCATTTTTTAATTTTTTTTAGTTTTTCGATTAGTTTTGTAATTATATTTCTTTTTACAGGTTCACTGACATTGATTTCTGCGGGAATGACCGCTTCCTTAATTTCCGGCTTTACTAAGGGCTGAGTCAGTTTTACAGATTTTAAAACCAACTTCCCCCCGTCAGCAGCAGCATTAAAGTTCTTTCTCACCTCATCTTTGGAGACCGGTATATCTGTAGGTTCCATCACGGGCGCCGGTGCTGTTACCCGTTTTTTTTTTCATCATCTTCCGCTTCAGGAGACGTATCCGTATACGAAGGCAGGTTTTGTGTTTCTACAGGCGTTACCGGCTTTATCACTGAACTCTGATTTGGATTTGGAGCGGGACTTGCACTTTGATTTGGATTTGAATTGTAAATAGCTCCGGAGATTTTCGTTTTAGCTTCCGCATAGTCACTTACGATCTTAAATAAATCTTTCATCATATCATTTCCGTTGGCTGCTGAGAGATTCTGTACCTCTTTGTCATTGGTTCCACTTCCCGGATGAGGTTTTTCTTCACTGTAGGTTCCGTAGGTAAGAAAGTTATTAGCCAACCTGCTCAATGCAACAATTCCGACCTGCTCAAAGCTTTTTAAAAAAGACTGTAAATCCTGCACCATCATTCCTGTCGACTGCTCGATCATTACTTTGGCAATTCCTGACATCGGATCGGCTTTCGGAGGCGATAACACTTCAGTATTCACAAATACTACCGCCTTTTCTGCAGCGGTGGTCGCTATAGCTCCCTGAGATCCTGCTATTTCATTGTTCTCATCCATGATTATTAAGTTTTACATTATCCTTTTAAAATTTTTATGGCATCGGCTACAATCGCAGGGTTAAGCTGATTCAGGTTCTGCTGGTTTGTCACCGAATTCTGAATGGAAATTCCGCTGGCATGGGTAGCCATCTGATAGAGCATGCTCATGGCCTGTGCCGGAGATTCGCCAAGCACGGTAACATTGGTCTGCGTTACTGCATCGGTAGTCTGGTTGTTTACTGTATCTGCCATATTTTCTGTTTAAATGGTTATCTATTAGTTTTTGTTCGCTGCAGGCTCTTCTTTATGTTGTGATTGAACCTTCAGTCATTCGTTACTTTATCTCTTTTGTCTGTTACAAATGTCATCAATAAAAACAGATCTTCATTAAGGGAAAAAACTGAATTTTAAAAAATAAGGGAATTCTCTCAAAGGTGAAATTCTTAGTAGGTAATGTCATCTTACCCGTTAAAAGCTGTAAGTGAAACGATCATATTAATATCGATCGACTGAGGTTTCAAAGAATTGCGTCTGTTATAGTTCAGAAGCTGTCATATATATATTGCCTAATAGTTAAACGCTTTTTAACACATAATTCATGACTATAGAAATATCATTCTAATGCCCTATTTACCGTTAAGGGTAAGTCCCTATTTTTAAAAAATGGATGTATACCCTGTGATCTATCACAATCATTACATGGAAATTTGTGATCATAAAACCATTACACTATGAAATACTATTTAAAACTTCTTAACAATACAGATGATTCTGAAAGGCTTAATAAAATTTGGAACTATTTTATGACCTTGGAAAACGAAGAAAAAGTCATCAATCTTATCAACGATGTATTTGATGCTGGAGAATATGAACTGGCTGAAGAAATGCAAAAAGAAGCTCACGAATATTTTGACTGGGCTATCAGCACTGAAGAAAAAAATCTTTTTGAGATTGCAGAAAGCTGGGAAAGATTATCAGCATTTTCTTTAAATAAAACCAGCATTAGAAGAAAAGGTCAGAAATATATTTCTAAAAAACGTTCTGAGAAAAGAATAAGACAAACTATTGCAGGAATTACAGGAAAAGAAATGACTAAAGGATTAAATGCTATTGAAAACCGTCAGGAAAAAGTTTTTTCCAATTTATTTCAAGGCGGAAGTATCGTAAAAACAACTTTTGACAAGATAAAAAGGGAAAATATGCAACAGGAACAGGATAATCGTAATTATCTGAAGCAACTTGAAAGAGTAAGAAACGAAATTATAGAAGGAAATTATCTCGTTAGAAAAATGTCGGCAAAAGAAAAAGAAGCGTATAGAAAAGGTGCCATTAAAGAAAATATTTTTCCTCAGGGAATAGAAGGAATGAAAGCATTTGCCATCGACAAATCATATACTTTTTCGGATGCTGCCAGAAATACCAATACAGATAATTATGAGCATCTTATAAAAATCAATTTAACTCCAAAACTCAAAACATTTTTAATTAATTATTTATCACCCAATGTGTCAAACCCTCTTGGAATAGCTGACAGAAAATTTCATTTCAATAAAAATCCTCAGTTTAAATTTGAACAGGAAGGATTTACAATACTTATACCATCCGCCAGCTGGAATCAATTCTGGTCGTTTGTAACTGGCTATTCACAAAAATAATAAATCATTACTATAATCATGAAAAAATACCAACTACTGTCATACTGTGCGACTGTCGGCTTTCGGTACAGCAGCCTGAAAGGCTATCAATGGGTGAGAGAAAATTACAACCAACAGATGTTTGCTCTGCAAAACCCTCATCTAGTGAGAAAAAACGGAAGAATCGGAGCGATAATCGCCACTAAAGATTTCGACTATACCCAGGTGGGAGCAGGAGCCCATATTGCCATACGGGGAATTCATCTGTTTTTCCGGAATATCGGAGAACAGGAAATCGGTACCGTCTTTTTTTCTCCTGAAGTCCAGGAAATTCTTCGTTTGAAAAGAACAATGGAAAATAATAGAAGACTTGGATGTATGGAATATGAATATTGGATCAGCCAAAAGAACAGCGGAAACACTTATGGTGATAAAGCCCTGATTTTTTGGGGAAGTAATGTAGGACCTGATGCCCGCGCCATTTTACAGGAAGCCAGTGCTGTGGTTGGCGAAAATTATTCGAAACTCATAAATTTCCGGAATACATTGTAGAAACCTTTTTTAGATGGAATGTAAGCACGATCAGCAGCTATTCCTCTGCCAGTGATATTTTCTATTTCCGGCGAGCCAAAGGCTCGCCGGAAATAGAAAAAAGAAAATTTAAAAGCACGGGAGTAGGCAATCCTGTAATTCATACAAGATGTTCGGTTCCGGGCATCTTTTTTTTACTTAAAAAGTAGAAAGCAGAATGTAGTTAATCAAACAATACGCATAAAGCATGCCGGCTACATCTTTCGGCTTCCATTGACTATTATAATCCTTTCTTTCCTTCTATCCAATATGCCTGGGATCTGATACACCTGGCTGAAACACCGTTTGCCTTCAGGAATTTCCTCACAAGAGCCATCGTCTGCCCGTTTCCGGTAAGATAAAAAACCACTTCATCATGATTAATTGCCCATTTTTCTTCTCTTAAAAACTCCTTTAAAGTTTCTATCAGCTGTAATGGATTGTTTTTGCCGACATAATATCCAAAGAGCCCGAGACTTTCCAAATATTCCGGCTGATCGAGCTCGTGAAGGCATAAAAATAAGCTATCCGCTTTTTCCGCAGCCTCTTTTATAGAAATGGAAGTTCCCAACGAAGTTTCATCTCCAACAGAAAAGTGAATTTTTGCATCAGGAGCAAAGAATCTTCTTCCTCTCGGAATGAGAATCTTCAAAGAATCATTTTCTGACAGACGGCCGATAAAACGGCACGCTGCTGAAGCTTTATCATGAAGATGAAAAATAACTTCAAAACAGCCCTCTTCTACATTAAAATTAAATGGCGAATAATTGCGGAAATCCCTTTCATTGACTCGGATTCCTATGGCATAAGCAGGTTCGAAATACAGATTTTCCAGGTTTGCTTTAAATTGTATTCTGCACAGCTGAGCTGAAATATATTCAGTTCTGATAATGGTACAGTCTCTAAATTTGGATGACATCACATTCACTACTGCGTCATTGATCCATTTGGGTAAACTAGACATGTTTTTTTATTGCAAAGGAAGCTGCAAAGCAGGTGTCTTTCAATAGCTGTTCCAAGGTATTGGTTGGACTATCCGTGGATTATAGTGATTCCTGAGGCTTTTGCCGGAATTCTGAGGGCGACTGATTTTCAAGCCTTGAAAATAAACGGCTGAAATAGGCGTGATCGCTGTATCCCAACTCATAGGCAACTTCTTTCACCGTAAGGTCTGTAAATACCAGCAGTCTTTTAGCTTCTATTAAAATTTCCGAATGTATCCAGTATTGCGCGGACTTGCCTGTAACTTCCCGAATCACTTCCGTCAGATATCCTCTTGAAATATGCAAAAGTTCCGCGTAAGATGATGGACTTTTCAATGTTCTAAACTTTTTCCGCACCAAAATTCTGAAAGCTCTTGTAAGCTGTGATGCACGGTTTTGATCAGATATGTCAAGACTGTTCTCCTCAGAATACCGGTGAGCAACCATTCCCATCAATGCGCTCAGCAAAGATCGGACTGTTAAAAGACGTTCCTTTGAAGCAAACCCTCCATCATTACAATATCCGTACAGCAAATCCGCTGTCATACTTATTTTTGCGATTGATTCCATATCCAGAAGCAGAGGTTCTATTTTTGTCAGGGATTCCTCGAAAACTGAACGTACCGTATCCGGAACAAAGTCGGCCTTTACCGCCACAAACCAGCCTACAACATCTTCCATAAGAAGTCCCTGATGCACCTGCCCCGGCATAATGCAGAAGATACAGGATTCCCTTGCTTCAATAACAGCAAAATCTATCATCATTCTCACAAATCCCTGTTCCATGATGGTGAAAATATAGTGGCTGTCACGATGAATTCCCCGATCCAACAGAGCTTTCCGGGCATGTTGGGTATGATTTATCCTTTCAACAATGAATTGATGTGCAGAAATACCTGTTAAGTCATAGGTCGGAATATTTGGTCTCATAAAAATTATGGCAATTTTTATATGTTATTTCACCTTTTCCAGCAGGTATAGTTTAGCCCCTGAAAAAGCAAGTTTAGGCATCAGATTCCCTTCTAAAACCATGGTTTTATTAGTGATATCGATCACGGAAATATAAGAATTGGAGTTGTATTCAATATAATTTTCCTTTTCTCCGGTTAAAGGGTTTTTTCCGAATTTCATGGAATATTTTACCCAGTCCTCCTTCTCAGAACTACAATGCACCGGCTTGAATTTCAATTTTTTGGCTTTAAAAATAATCTGGTCAGAACCATCTGTACAGTCTGAGGTGAATACACTTTCCGGATTCTCGTCATTTGCAAAGTCTTCAAAAGATCCCCGGTAGACTCCCACTATTTTCCAGGTACCATCCACGCGGTCTTCATCTATTTTCCCTTTGGCTTTGCTTACTGCCCAGCCGATGCCGTTTACCGTTCCTTTGACAGCCTTGTAACCTACCTTTGCAACTCCGGTTACCACTTTGGTTGCCGTGCGTACTACGCAGGAATTAAGCAGAACAACTGCCAAAGTCAGAAATATTATTTTTTTCATTTTAATCACTTTTCCGAATACTAAGATAAGATTTTTCACCGGTAAGTAATTTCAATTCACTTACTAAAAACGGTGTAAAGGAGAATATCATTATTTTTCAATCTTCCTTAACAGAGCACTCCCGTTCAATGCGTATTTATACTCAAAATATTAATTGGTGATTTGTACTCTATCCTGTTTCTCTTCATCATCGTTACTTTGACATACAATAACAATTTCTAATAACCACTAAAAACAATTAAAATGTCAGAAGTAAATGTAAACTCAACCGGTCAGGTTCAATTAGGCGGAGGTGCTCAGTTTTGGGTATACCTGTCACCACAAAACAACACCGCTAAAATGATTTCAAAATGGCGTGTCACTTTTTCACAGGGAAACTGGAGCGATTCCATATCAAGTGAAAATCCGACAAGACAGATCCAGACTCCTAATCTATCAGGAATCTTTGACATTAAAGTAGAATTGCTCAGCGGTTCCACAGGTACCTGGCGAGAGATTCCTCCACAAGACGGCAGTCGCAATGAGATCGGCTGTAATTCCAACTGTGCTTCAATGGTAGGCATCGTTGCAGACAGCACATCTCCGGCTCCGGGAGCGATCAATGCTCATTTCTGGACAACCTGGGATGCGATGTGTAAAGCAGGATAAACTGTTTGCATAATCATGGATAAAGCTTACCGTTATGGTGAGCTTTTTTGGTTCTTAAAAACAGATTGAAAGAGGAAGATCCGGAGTAATCCGGTCTCGCCTGAATTTTTTCCCGCTGATATGGTATATTACACTGTTCTTTTCAGGTTACAGACCTATTACTACAAAAATTACGTATTTCTACTCTACACCAGTTTTTTTGTTCTTTGTTACTTTGATGACGGTGAGATAGCCCGGAATTCAGATATTCCGATCTTTCTCATAACAATTATAAAGCTAAAAACGAAAACATGAATCAAGAAAACTACGACGTTATTGTTATCGGGGGCGGAGCAATAGGCCTGGCTACGGCATACCATCTTGGAAAACGTAAAGCCAAAACACTGGTACTGGAACAGTTCACATTTGTGAATCAGCTGGGAAGCTCTGCAGGTGTATCGCGCCAATTCAGGATCCCGTATCCGGATCAGTATATGGTACAGATGGCTCTTGATGCCCAGCCTTATTGGGAAGAACTGCAAAAACAGACAGATATTCCGTTGCTGGATAAGGTAGGAACACTCTGGTTCGGAGATCCCACGGTGCATTCTACAGAAGGAAATATTGCCGAAGCCGAAGAAGCGTTAAAAGCACTGAAAGTTCCCTACACCACTCTTACCGCAAAAGAAATTGAAGAAGAATACAACTTCAGAAACTTACCGGACACTTATACCGGACTATTTCAGCCGGACGGCGCAAGCATTAATTTCAAAGCAACCATAGAAACGCTTCTGGATTTGTGTAAGCAGGAAGAAACGGTATCTCTTGAAGAGAACTCGCCTGTTCTTAAAATTAATCAGATCGGGGAACTTTTTGAAATCACCACTCCCCATGGAATTTATATTACCAAAAAACTGGCGGTAATCCCGGGTCCCTATATCAACAGTGTGATCAACTTACTGGATTTTAAAATTGAAGCCACCTACTGGAATATGTCTTCGGCTTATTTCAGGAAGACCGACCCTGCTATTCAGTATCCGACATGGTTTGTATTTCAGAACGCGTCAGGTGATAACGGAAATCAGTTTTATGGCTTTCCGTCTGTCGACTGGGATCATCCGGAATACATCAGGGTCGCGCCTGATTTTGTGATCAATCCCTTGGAAGAGCCAGGCGACAGGACCCTAATTCCTGATCAGCAGGAACTCGACTACACTTCAGAATGGGTTAAAGAACATATGACCGGATTAAGTACTGAGCCGGAGTATACCTCAACCTGCCTGATCGCTTTGAGTAAAATCCCCAATAAAGAACTTCTGATCGACTTTGCACCGGGATATGTTCCTAATCACAAAAATATTGTCGTCTATGCTACAGGCTGGGCCGCAAAATTCACTCCTTTTTTAGGAAAAATCATGTCGGATCTTGCACTGGACGGACATACGGAATTTGATATTACCCCATTCCAGCTGGGACGCAAATATTTTAAAGCACTTTAAAAATATAAACCATGAATAAAAACACTCCTTTAAATACAGGGATGCACCCTGATCTGAAAACTGAAGTCGCCATTATTGGTGCAGGAACTTCGGGATTATATTCTGCCTTTCGTCTTGTAACCGATAAAAAGTTTGAGGCTCATGAAGTACAGATTTTCGATATGAATGATAAGCTGGGCGGAAGACTGGAGTCTGTGATTCTGCCGGGAATGAATTTCTGGGGCGAGTTGGGCGGTATGCGCTATCTGACCTCACAGGAAATCGTAACGAATTTAATTGAGGGCTATCCCTCTTCCGAAGATCCGACAACACGTATTCCTGTTCTGAAAGACATCATGACTCCCATTCCTTTTCCAATGGGCGATCCTGAAAAACTTCTTATGTACCTCAGAAAGGAGCGTTTCAAACAGAGTGACTGGAATTCTGCCGAAGGGGAACATAAAAAACTCATCACCCGGTATTATCTTAATGAAGGTGATGTAGGCTACAGTTCGGATCAGTTATTTAATAAAATTATTCACGATGTCCTGATGGCAGACGCCTGGGTGGCTTCAACTTATGGGAGCAAAATTAAAGGTTCTTCTCCCCTGGATTATTTTTTTGAGCTGGATAGCAGAGATTGGGACAACATTAAACCTAAACTCATCTATAATTTTCCTAACTCTCCTTATGATGGACGTAAAGTAAATGATATCGGTTTCTGGAATCTGATCAAAGATCAGGTTTCACAGGAAGGATACCAGTTTCTGGCCAATGCCGGTGGATACTACTCAAATACTATCAACTGGAATTCTGCGGAAGCCTTTCCTTATATGGTGGGAGATTTCTCCGCAGATACCCAATATAAAACCATTGAGGAAGGCTACGACAGTATCGCTTATGCCATTGCTAATGCTTATATGGAACATAACGGAGCGTGCATCTGGTCCGAAAATAAATTACTCACCTTTACCAAAGATTATTCGCTCAACGCCTCTCACAAATATCATCTGACTTTTCTGAATCTTAAAACCAATAAGCAGTGGAAAGTCTTTGCCAATCACCTTATTCTTGCAATGCCGAGAAAATCACTGGAGCTTTTGGATCAGAACAACTTCTTTTTTAACGCTGATCTTAATTCTACGCTTCATTACAACATGAGTTCCGTTATCATGGAGCCTGCTTTTAAAATTTTAATGGGCTTTAAATATCCCTGGTGGAAAGAATTGGGTATTGATTCCGGACATTCTATCACCGATTTACCGATGAGGCAATGCTACTACTTCGGAACAGACCCTGAAACCAATAATTCCATGCTGCTGGGAAGCTACGGAGATATGGAAACGGAAACATTCTGGAAGGCTCTTACCGATGATAACGTGCTTTTCGAAGTAAAACCTGCCAAATCGGCATCGCTTACAGAACTGCACGAGCTGGATAATGTACAGGCGACGAAATTAATGGTGAATGAATTGATGAATCAGCTGCGCGAACTTCACGGCGATCAGGTCACCATTCCTGAACCGTATGTGACGCATTTCAGAGACTGGACAGAAGATCCTTTCGGAGCCGGATATCACGCCTGGAAAGCCGGGTACTCCGTTCAAGACGTCATGACGTACATGAGAAAACCGGCAGTGGATGAGCAAATCCATATCTGTGGTGAAGCTTACTCTGATCAGCAGGGCTGGGTGGAAGGAGCTTTCTGTGAAGCTGAAAAAATGCTGAGGGAATATTTCGGCCTTACATGTCCTTACTGGTTGAGCGAGGACTATTACCTCGGATGGTAATCCTGAAATAAGTATATAAAATGCGACCCGCCATTAAAGCGGGTCGGTTTTATTGGGTTATGTACCTTCTAAAATATTTTATTCCTGATTGATATACCTTCAAAGATTTGAAATCAAATTTAGCTGATCTTCTTCTGTTGTTACGTACTTTTGCAGGAAGTTAAATCTTTATTATGGACCCTATATTTTCCGAAAGCCATCAGATTGGAGTGGTATCCGGCTTTTACGAATTGGTAAATACTCCCTTCCAGGGCAGTACCAATGCATTATGCTGGTACAGAAATTTACAGGGTGATTTTAAAGAAATTGTTTCTCAGTTGACGTTAAAAGAGAATATTACCGAAGTCTCTATTGAGGATCTGTTAGCGTTAAAGCTTTCAACAAAAGGGGAAAGAGCAAGAGAAATCATCTTAAATGATCTGCGCTTATTAACGGATTCCGGGGCACTGCCCTCTCTTAATTTACTCAAAAATTATGAGCGCGATGAGGAATTCGACTTCATTGCTACGGATGTTTATTCTTATCATGTCGACCGCTCTCCTGTGGGAACAGATACTTTTTTATGTACCTATTATGGAGCCGCCAGCGATATTATTCCCAATGATCAGGTGGACCAGAAAATCCTGATTCCGGAAATCCGGAAAAAACTCAGAGAACTGCATCATGGGCCGGAAGCAGAATTTGAAAATTTCCTAAAAGATTGTTTTTTCGACCTGCATTATCAGCCAAAACCTAATGCTCAACCCATAAACTTGGGATGCGGTCATCTGTGGAGATTGGCTGTAGATCATCCGCAGCAGAACGTTTTGCCGTGCGTTCATCGTGCACCGGCGGAAAATGCCGGCGAATACCGGTTATTGCTCATTTGCTGATCAGGTATAATATCTCTTTCCGGCACCGGAACTATTCCGTTACGAAATATCTGTAGAAATATTAACTGATCTCTGACCTTTTTCCCATTGTTTTCAGGATCATTGCATGCTGTTAAGCCAATGTATCAGGATGGCAATAGCATAATTAGTTTTATGCTTTAAAACTATGTGATTATAGGTTAATTCATTAATAATTAATAGAATTTGGCGTAAATTTTGAGCCGTATAATACTATGAAGTTATTATTATTTCTAAAGACTACTACCCTGCTTCATTATTAAAATTAATGTTAAATGTCAAATGTTTTAAAATGAAAAAATGTACGATCGCAGTATTTCTGTTCCTGACAGCACATTCAGTTCTGTATTCGCAATCGCTGAAATCGCCGGACGGAAAGTTTGAAATGAATTTTGAGCTTAAGCAGGAAATTCCTTATTATCACTTAAAATACAATGGCGATACCGTAGTTGAAGACTCTAAAATGGGATTGAGACTTTTCAGGAATGATTCAGCGGTAAAGATGTCTTCAAAAATGATACAATCTCAGGATTCATCATTTGATCTCAACAACGGTTTTACAAAAACAGATGAAAAACGGAATTCGAAAAATGAAATCTGGCAACCTGTTTTAGGGGAAAAGAAAGATTATATTAACCATTACAACGAATTAGCGGTACAACTTACTCAAGCTTCTTCCGATCGGCATATCATTATTAAATTCAGATTATTTGATGACGGTCTGGCCTTCAGGTATGAATTTCCACAGCAGAAAAACCTGAATTATTTCACCATCCGGGAAGAAGATTCCGAAATTGATTTTCCTGCTGATATGAAAGCCTGGTGGATCGTCGGTGATTATGATTCTCAGGAGTATCCTTACCAGGAAACAAAGATTTCTGAAATTCCCGGAAGATGGGACCAGGCCTGGGATAAGCATTCTTCTCAGACGCTGATAAAAAATGCAGTTCAGACGCCGCTGATGCTTAAAAAAGAAGGAAAAAATCCTTTATACATCAATGTTGCAGAGGCCGCAGTATTAGATTATCCCGCCTCCAATCTGGATGTGGATGCGGTGAATTTTAAATTTAAAACTCATCTTACACCTGATAAGCAGGGCGCCAAAGGATATATCCAGACTTCTTCAGTGTCCCCGTGGCGAACGATTATTGTTTCTCCGAAAGCGGAAGTAGTCATGGATTCGAAAATGCTTTTTAACCTGAACGAACCGACAAAATACACAGATACTTCATATATCCATCCCACAAAATACATGGGCGTATGGTGGGAAATGATCATCGGGAAATCACAGTGGGCTTACGGTAAACCAAAATCCAATGTCCGGATCGGCGAGACGGATTTTTCAAAACTGACTCCCAACGGACAACACGGTGCCAACAATACAAAAGTTAAGGAATACATCGATTTTGCTTCTGAAAACGGTTTTCAGGGACTGTTGATCGAAGGATGGAATGTCGGCTGGGAGGATTGGTCCAACCATTCAAAGGAGTTTGTCTTTGATTTTATTACTCCTTATCCGGATTTTGATATTAAAATGTTAAATGACTATGCACATTCTAAAGGGATTAAACTGATGATGCACCATGAAACTTCCGCTTCCGCAACGAACTATGAAAGATGGGCAGATAAAGCATTCCAGCTGATGAACACCTACGGCTATGATGCCGTAAAGACAGGATATGTCGGCGACATTATTCCCCGGGGTGAACATCACTACTCGCAGTGGACCATCAACCATTATTACAGAATTGTCGAAAAGGCTCATGAATATAAGATTATGATCAATTCCCATGAATCTGTACGGCCGGGAGGTGAAAGCAGAACATATCCGAACTGGGTTTCTGCCGAAGCTGCACGCGGGACGGAACACGAAGCCTTCCTGGGAAATAACCCTGATCATCAGACGATTCTCCCTTTTACAAGATTGATCGGCGGCTCGATGGACTATACACCGGGGATTTTCCAGACAAAATTAGATTACTATTTTCCGGGCGATAAGCGCTTTGTAAAAACCACGCTGGCAAAACAGCTGGCTCTATATGTGGTGATGTATATGCCTGTTCAGATGGCAGCGGATTTGCCGGAAAACTACAGAAGGCATATGGATGCATTTCAGTTTATTAAAGATGTGGCTGCCGATTGGGATGACACCAAAATCCTTGCCGCAGAACCCGGTGACTATATTATCACAGCGCGAAAAGCAAAAAATACAGACCACTGGTTTTTAGGAGGCATCACCGACGAAAATAAACGGGAGTATTCTGTTGATTTCTCATTTCTTGACAGTGGCAGAACGTATGAAGCCACCATCTATGAAGACGGAAAAGATGCAGATTATATAAACAATCCTCAAAGTTATCATATCTATAAAAAACAAATTACGAACCGGTCAAAGATAAAATTTAAAATGGCAAGAAGCGGCGGGTTTGCGGTCACTATAAAACCTCTGACTGAACACTGATTATACAGACTTCCGGAAACACAAAAAATCCCTGTCTGAAACAGGGATTCGTTTTTTAATAATATTGCAGTGATATTTTATTAATTATTTCACTGCAGCCTTTGTTTTTTCTGATTCCATTAAGTGGTGTTCCAGTGCCGGAAGTGTTTTGCCGGCAAAAGATTTAAGGGAAGCATCACCTCCTGAAGAAGATTCTTTCTTAAATTCTTCAATTGCCTTTTTATGGTCAGTTACCATAACATCTGCAAAAGCACGGTCAAAATCTGCACCTTTTTTGGCTTTCAGATCATCATATGTTTTTTGCTGCTCTGCACTTACGCTTGTTGGCAACGTATACCCTGCTGTTGATGCCCAGCTTTTCAGCTCATCATTGGCTTTGGTATGATCTTTTACCATCATTGCACCCAGTGTTTTTACAGAAGCATTAGTACCGTTAGTAGAAGCAAGCTCACCGAGCATTACTTCAGCCATTCCGGACATGGCTGCCTTATCTGCAAATTTTTTGTCCTGATCATTCAGTGTGGCTGAGGTTGCATTCGCAGTAGTAGCTGTAGCTGCTGTAGAATCATTAGGTGTAGCATTCATTGCTGTATCAGAAGATACGGCTGTACTGTCAGCATCATTATTGACATTAGTGGTTTCTTTTTTCTCACATGACATTAAAGCGCCCACTGCAAGAAGTGTTAGGATTGAATTTTTCATAATATTATTTTAAAATGTATTTGGTAAGATCTTATTTTCTGCAGAATCATTTTCGGATCATTTACATAACGATTCCGGTAAGCTATGATACTTTTATTTTGTTACATCATTTATCCATACTGCATCTGTAAACTTATTGTCAATACTCATGATTCGTTATAAGTATTCCCGGATTGTCTTGTTCTCTACAATTATTCCGTTAGCTATACCCATACTCATTAATTTCTGATCAATAGTTAATACGTGATGAATTTAAACAATGATTATACCAAAATTTAATCTTTATATGCAATTTAAAGTAAAATATTCTTATCATCATCAAATACTTATGCAAAATATCATAAATATTTCATATTTACCTGTTGTGCTTTTCAAAATGATGGATTACCGAGCTATCCCATCAAAGAAAACAGATTCGCTTTGTTAAAGGAAATCCATCAATGAGCAATCGTTTATGGTATTCCAACAGATTCAACAGCTGTTTATCATCTGCCAGGTAAAATGTACAATGGCGGTTTGTATGTTTCTGTATTAAACCGATTGAATTATCTGGTTCAATGGTAAGCGTGATTTCGGCAAAGAATCGGGATGGTTCGGATCATTTGGATCGGCATACCCCACCGTTACAGCAAATAACGGAGAACACCCGTCCGGCGGTAATATTTCTTTATACGCCAGGCGGTTAATCCCTTCCATCGGAGTCGCATCTAGCCCCATACTTATGCAGGCACTCAGAAAGTAACCCAAGGAAAGATAGACCTGACTTTCCATCCATGATTTTACGGCAGCTTCACCCTTCGACTTTATCATCGGTTCATAAAAACCTTTTACCCATGCTTCGGGAAGAACGGAGAGATTTGTTTTTTCAAAATGATCAATATCATCGATAACACTGAAAACAACCAGGAGTCCGACATCGTTCACTGACTTTTCATTCATATAAGACTGGGCTGCCAATGCTTCTTTTACCGTTTCGTCTGTCACGAAAGTAAATTTCCAGGGCTGACTATTGATGGAAGACGGGCTCAGATGTAGTATTTCTTTAAGTTCCCCAATCTGCGCTGAAGAAATTTTCCTGGCCGGATCATATTTTTTGGTTGCATACCGGCGCTTGGCAAGGTCTAAAAAATTCATAACTGTAAAATTTTAATTATACTATACTTTTTAATGTTGCAAAACTAAGTATAGTGATCTATCTTTGCAATACCGGCTAAAAATGATAGTAACAGATGTATCGTATCAATAACAAACATTACCCCTGCAGCACCAGCCTGACCATGAAATACATAGGAGGAAAATGGAAAGCTGTCATCCTTATCCATCTCATAGAAAAAAAAAGATATAGTGAATTAAGGAGGGAATGTCCCGTCATCACAGAACGGACCTTAAGTCTGCAGTTGAAAGAAATGGAAGAGGACGGCCTGATCAAGCGTACCGTTCACACCAGCAAGCCTCCGCTAAAAGTAGATTATGAATTAACGGAATTCGGAAAGACCTTAATTCCGCTGCTTCATGCCATCTCTGAATGGGGAGATGAAGTAGCTGCGGCAGATGAACGCATAAAGTCGGTCCCCTAGTCCGTCCATTTCAGATTCTATCCGTATTGAAAGTCTCTTCATCCCATAATAAATTGGCGTGCAGTAACTTATTGGTTGCAAACAAATATTCTCTGAACATTATACCATCTGTAGCATTATTTTTGTAAATGTTGTAGATACAGCAGCAGAGATTATTGTATCATGCGCTGAGGTGCCTATTTATTCCTCATATATCGATATCTACTAACAAATGACTGACAATCGTAAATCAATTTACAGTGCACTTGCTGCCAATCTGTTAATTGCATTAACAAAGTTTATTGCGGGAGCATTTACCAATAGCTCTTCCATGATCTCTGAAGGTATTCATTCCACCGTGGATACGACCAACCAGCTGTTACTTTTATATGGATTGAAAAGAAGCAGGAAAGCACCGGACGAATTTCATCCTTTCGGATATGGCAAAGAACTTTATTTCTGGTCTTTTGTCGTCTCTATTCTGATCTTCGGTCTGGGCGGTGCTTTATCGGTTTACCAAGGTGTTTTGCACATGATAGAACCTGAGGTGATGAAAGATCCCTTCTGGAACTATATCGTATTATTCCTTTCGCTTATTTTTGAGGGAACCTCTTTATTTATTGCTGTCAAAGAATTTAATAAAACCCGAAACGGCATGCGATGGTGGGATGCCATTATAAAGAGCAAAGATCCCTCCAGTTTTCTTGTTGTTTTTGAAGATGGTGCGGCAGTGGCCGGTTTAATCATTGTCATGATTCTGATGGGAATCAGCCATTCTTTTGGAATCCCGGAATTAGACGGTCTTGCATCGGTAATGGTTGGGCTGATTCTGGTTTTCGTATCTTTTATTCTGGCCAGGGAAAGCCGGAGCTTACTGATGGGAGAAGGAATTGCTCCTGAAACAAGAAAAAAGATTGCCAGACTCGCAGAAAAAGATGAGTCGGTGGTCAGAACAAAAAGTATTTTATCTACGTACCAGTCACCGGAAGAAGTCATTCTGATGCTGATCATAGATTTCAAAGATCATCTGGATACAGAAGAAATCACTGAAGGGATACACCGGATACGGGAGCATATAAAAGCCGAATTTCCTTTGGTCCGGTTTGTTATTATTCAGCCGGAGTAATTCATCAGTTTAATATCATTATATATGCTAATATAAATCAGCCATGTCTGTCAGATATGACTCTCAGACATTCGCAATATCTATAAAATAATCAGACAATTTTCATCAGGTATACTATTTGATTGATATTTTTAGATGAGAGCCGAATGCTCTGTTCTCTTTCGATGCTATACACTTAAAATCAAAGATCATGTTGAAAAAAGGAGATCATGTCAAATGGAAATTCAGGTTTGGAGAAACCCATGGAATCATCACTAAGGTTCACACGAGTGATTTTACCTTTATGCAGAAACAGCGCAGAGCTTCTGAAGAAAGCCCGCAGTATGAGGTCATGAGCGAAAAAACCGGAAAATCCGCAGTGCATAAGGAAGAAGCTTTAAAGAAGATATGATCGTAAAAAGCCACAAATAGTCAGGTATTTTCGGAAGTGTTAATCTGCGATGCACTTTTGTGTGATTCTCTATCATACCAGCACAATTCTTGAGAATAATTCAGGAGCCATCTTTGACGCAATCAGCCCCATAATTCTACTGACGGGATGCCCAATAAAACAGCATTTGAAACCTTAAGTTTCCTGGCAATATCAACAATATCTTCGACATAGTTTTCGAGCTGATCATGCTTCGAAAATGAATATTTCGAAAGATCCGAAATACCGGCGCCTACATGGTTAAAGAGAACAGTTGTATATCTGTTCAGAAAAGCAGGCAAAACATATCTCTAAATATTCTGGTCACATTCAAAACCGTGGGAAAAGAAGATCACATCTTCACCTTTCTCTGCACTGCTACATTATTCCTTTTTGGGACATCTATTGAGATATAATTTACACAAATTTAATCTGACGAAATCTATTTGAAAGGATAATAATATCAGAAACCTCTCCAGAAGCATGGGGTATTAAACTGATAAAATTTTAAAACATAGATTCTTAAAGGATGTTGCTTAATGTGAAATAAAGATGAGTTCCGTTGCAGTCTTAAAAGCGTTTATAATGAACTATATAATTAAGCCTCTGGGAAAAATTAATAATCATTTTTTCTTCATGGATACTGCGGACAACAGGATTATTTCTCAATACGTCCAGTACTCACTGAAGATTTTCTTTTTTCATAGAAACACAAATCCGAAAAGTAGAACGACCTACACTCCCAAACCACAATAAAGAATTATCTGTATTGACGGATAAAAATAATTTGGTGTATAAATTAAATCTTCAAGGTTTTAAAAACCTTGAAAATTTGAATGGTGGTTCTATCTCATGTCTCATATCTGAGAGCTCAAGTATCATGTCGGACATCTTGTGTCTATCTTCTGGGTATAAAACGAAAAAAGTCTCATACAATGAATGTATGAGACTTTTAATAAAAACTGGCGGCGACCTACTCTCCCGCTTGTCGCAGTACCATCGGCGCTGGTGGGCTTAACTTCTGTGTTCGGAATGGGAACAGGTGAGCCCCACCGCTAAA